>Ga0194119_10000842_pt1 | contig 57448 bp, 46 predicted proteins | sample TA2MahC100mmetaG_FD_148620 | JGI IMG/M metagenome (GOLD analysis project Ga0194119, IMG submission 148620) | Freshwater microbial communities from Lake Tanganyika, Tanzania - TA2015018 Mahale Deep Cast 100m | ecosystem: Environmental > Aquatic > Freshwater > Lake | place: Tanzania: Lake... | reverse complement strand
TGTGGAGGAAACCCGGGGTTGGATGCCCTCCGCCTCAGCGGTCTCGTTGGGCTTCGAAGAACTCCAGGAGGGTTTCCGCCGTGGAACGACCGGGTTCCCCAAGCGTCCGTGGCCAGCGGTGGCCGCCGCGTTGGATCGCGAAGAACCGGAGCTCCGGACCTCCTCCCGGTCGCGCCCATCGCGTGCACCGGATCCCGTCCTCCAGGGTCGGGACCCCGTCCGGGGTCAGGTCGAGATGATCCACCCAGGCCCGGACCACCTCCTCGGTGCCCCGGTATGGCCCCCAGCCATCGCGATCCTTCCGATCCCCGGTCCAGCGGGTGATGGGATCGTCCATGACGTTCACCGCCAGCACCGAGGGACGGGCGGAATCCGCGAGGAATGGGTTCCAGTACGACATCATGGCGCCGCAGATCGGTGCGATGGCACGGGGGAAGGAGTTCGGACGCGAGCCCAGGAGAAAGCCGAGGTCGGCTCCGTTCGAGAATCCGGTCACGAACACGGCCCGCGGGTCGAGGTCGAGGTCCCGGACCAGTCGGCCTGCCAGTTCCCGGGCGGACTGGACATCGTCGACCGGCAGGTGCCGGTGGAACCGGTAGCCGACCTGGAAGAACCGACGTCCAGCGTCATCACGGGTGCCCTCGGGATACGCGACCACCCACCCGCGACGCTGTGCTGCAGCGGTCAGGGCACTGGTCTTTCGTAGGTCCTCCGGCGAGCCGGTAAATCCATGGAAGGCGAGCACCAGCGGCGCCTTGGGTGCCTGTTCCGGGGGCAGGTCGACCTGCACGCGGCGTTCGCGTCCGTCGAGCACCACCCGGTTCTCTCCGGAGATCCACGGGGTCCGCAGCCGGTCCCGTTGGGTCCAGGCGAAGACGCGGTCCGCCGCCTCCAAGGCGGCGGGATTCCGGTGGACCAGTCCGTGGTACTGGAGCGCGAGGATCACCTCGTTGTGGTTGATACCCTTGGGCTGGCCGTTGAAGCCGGGCTCCAGGCCCACGCCGGTGCGGGTGTTCCCGCGGTTGTCGACCTCGCCCGAGACCAGGACGCGTCCGATCTGCCATTCCGCCGCGGCAGGGAACGCCGCATCGAGCTCGGGCAGGGGCACGTGGAGGGCGAGCACCTGTCCAAACAGCAGGGACACGGCGTTGTAGCTGGAGTCCTGGCCCCCGTGCTCGATGAAGACGCCGTTGGCGTCGCGGAGCCGCAGTGCCTCGGTGACAAGCCTGCGGGAGGTATCGATGAGGGCGTCGTCTCCCAGCACCCGGCCGCAGGTGCCGAAGGCCTTGGCGGCGATCAGCACGCGGTTCACCGCCTTGCGGCTCCGCTGCAGGATCGTGGCCTCGCCGGCGGCGATGAAGTCGCAGGCCCTGCGGAGCCGGGGTCGCAGCGCCTCGATGCGGTCGCGGAAGTGGGCCTCGTGGGGGGACTCCCGGATCACGAGGACCGCCCGCCCGTATTCCTGGAGGAAGAAGTAGGCGGTCTCGACCGCGGCGCCTCCGACGGCGGCGCTGGATCCGTTGGGACGCGTCTCCGCGGTGAACCCGCCATCAGCGCGCTGGTGGGTGAAGGCCACCTCGATGCCCTGCCACGCGCGGTCGGCGCGATCCAGGTCCCCGGCCACGACCGCTCCGATGACGGCCCGGCAGCTTCCCCGTTGTGGACCGGCCTCAAGCCATCGACCCACGGTGCGGTTGCCGCCGGTGAACCCCTGCGCGTCGGGCATGTCCGACGCCGTCAGGGCCTCAAGACGTCCGGGCGGGAACGAACGAAGGATGTCGTACTCGCTCGGGTGGCCCTCCGCCCCGATGCGGCAGGAGACGGCGAGGGCGAGGACCGCGATGCAGGCCCTCCACCACCAAGGACGCGGGCCGTTCATGGGTGGGAATGCGGAGCGCCGTCTAGCGACGGGCTCGGGTCTTGCGTCGTGCCGGGGTGGCGACCGGGCTGGGACGACCGGCGGCGTTGCGGCCATCGACCAGCACGTCGACCCGTCCTTCCTCGACCCGGTAGAGCCAGCCGTGGATCCGGGGCAGGGGTCCCTTGGCGATCATGTTGCGGATGATGCAGAGGCTCTTGAGGTGCTTGATCTGCAGCTTGACGTTCTCCTCGGTCAGGACTTCCAGCTTCTGTTCGCGGTTGAGTTTCCGTTCCCGGGCGATCTGGTCGGCCTTGGCCTTGGCCCCCGATGCGATGCAGAGGCAGTCGGCGATGTAGTTCTCATGAACCTCGTCCTCGATCGCCGCGATGCCGCCGCAGCGGGCGTGTCCGCAGACGATGGTGTCCTCGATCTTCAGGTGGACCCTGGCGTACTCGAGGATCGCGGAAATGTTGCCGTCGTTGAAGGCGAAGATGTTCGCGACGTTGCGGTGCACGAATATGGTTCCCGGTTTGGACCCCGTCATCTGGTGCTCGCTGACACGCGAGTCCGAGCAGCCGATCCAGAGGACCTTCGGGGTCTGTTTGGTGGCGATGGCCCGGTAGTACTCGGCGTTGGGCTGGAACTCGCTCTGCGTGAAGTGGCGGTTCCCGTCGAGCAGGGTGTCGATCGTGGAGGACATGCCGATGAGGCTAGGAAGGTGTGCGGGGCACGGGAACAGGTTTCTGCCGGCCCACGGGATCCACGGGTGTGGGTGGCCCCCCGGCCAGGGGCCACCCCAGGCGCTCACAAGGCGGTCCGTCGCCGATGGAGGACGAGCCCCATCACCCCGCCAAGACCCACCAGGGCCCAGGTCGCCGGCTCCGGGACGACCACGCCAACGGCTGCGGCGTCGAGGACCGCCGAGTCGAAGCTCATCAGGGGCTCCTTCGCCCCGAACTGGATCCGGTAGGCCGTGGGTGCGATGGCATTCAGATTCCAGTCCCATCGGCTGGAGACGTTGACCCCCATTCCCGCGGAACGGTCCAGCTCGATCCGATCGAGCGGTGCCACCGTCAGGGTCTGTCCACCCAGCTCATACGTCAGGCGGACCGAAGCGTAGTCGAGTTCGGTGCCGCTGGTCCGGACCTGGAGGGTCACCCAGCCCACGGGCTGGCCGGGGTTGTGGCTGATGTCGAAGGAGCTGACGCCGGCGTGGTTGTAGATGTTACCGGTGCCGGTGATGACCGCTCTTGGGTCCAGCTGCAGGAGGCTGGCCCCGGAGAGGTTTCCGGGGAGATCCGGACGGTTTCCAGGTGGGGTGTTTCCCGGAACAGTCATGACCTCCCATCCTCCGTGGGTGGAGCCGGGGAGATTCCGGTAGTCCGGGGTCACGAAACCGGTGGTAGCGGCCTGGGCGAGGCCCGCGGCGCAGACGGCGAGGGTCAGGGTCGGGAGCAGGGAGGATCGATGGGTCTTCATGGGTTTCCTTTTTGGGATGGGGTGAAACAGGAAGTCTCAGTCAGGAGCAGGTGGGTCGGACACGATCTGATACCCGACGCCACGGATGGTCCGGATGACCTCGGGTCGCTCCGGATCCGCCTCCACGAGGCGGCGCAGCCGCATGATGAAATTGTCGACGGTGCGTGGCGTCGGGTACTCGTCGCGGGACCAGACCTCGTCGAGGATCTCGTCGCGATGCACCACCCTCCCGCGCTGCGCCGCCAGCAGCCTGAGGAGGGAGGCCTCCCTGGGACTGAGTGGAGTCACAGTGCCGTCGCGGAGGGTCTTCAGCTCTGCGAAGTGGACCGTGGCCTGGCCGATCCGCAGCGGGTCGGCCACCGAGGCCCAGTGTCGACGCCGACGCAGGCTGTTCTCGATCCGGAGCATCAGTTCCTCGAAGTGGAACGGCTTGACCACATAGTCCTCCGCGCCGAGCTCGAGTCCGTGCACCCGGTGGTGCGGTTCCCCCCGGGCGGTCAGGAACACGACCGCGGTCGCGGGGTGCTGTCGCCCGATCTCCTCGGCGAGGGTGAAGCCAGAACCGTCCGGGAGTCCGACGTCGACCAGGGCCAGCGCGACGGGTTCGAGCGACAGTTCCCGACGGGACTCCCGCAGGGATCGGGCCCAACGCACCCGGTACCGGGAGTTGGCGAGGCGTTCCGAAAGGGTGGAGCCCAGGTTGGGGTCGTCCTCCACCAGCAGGATGGAGGGCTCGGGGGTTTCAGGCATGGAGGTCCTCCGATCTGAACAGCAGCCGGGTCTCGAACCCCGTGGGCCCGGGTTGAAAACAGGCCTCGCCTCCCATCCGTCGCATCAGCTGGGCGGTCAGATAGAGCCCGACCCCGGCACCGCGCGAGGTGTCGCCGCGGGCGAACAGGGCTCCGAGGTTTCGGGGAGGCAGCGTCCTGGGCGCTCCATTGTCGGCGACCGTGAGCTGGACCCTGTCCCCGACCGTGTCGGTCCGGAGGCGGATGACGAGGGGGGTTGCTTCGGTGTGGCGGACGGAGTTCTCGAGGAGGTTTCGAAGGATGGTCTGCAACCCTGCCGGGCTGGCGAGGACGCCGAGGTGGCCGGCGAGGTTTTCGATCTGGACCGTGCGCTGGATGGTGGGGTGCCAGGTCCGAAGGAAATCGGCCACGAGAGATCCCACATCCACCGGTTGTGTGAGAACTTCACCGCCACCCTCGACCCGCGCTAGTTCGAGCGCGCGTTCGACCTGGGATTCCAACCGTGCCGAATCCTCGAGCATGCGGTCGATGAGGGTGCGTCCCGGTGCGCCGGGTGGGACCAGTTCGGACAGCCCCTCGGCTTCGAGACGGAGCGAGGCCAGCGGGGTCCGGAGCTCGTGGGTGACCGAGGTGAAGAAGTTCCGGAGCGACTGGGCCCGGCGGGAGTCCCGCCAGTGGAGCCCTCCGAGGAGGATCAGGCTCAGGATCAGGGCTCCGAAGAAGGTTCCGCCCTCCCAGAACAGCATGCGCTCCGTTCGCATCCACTGCTCCTGGGCCGCCCCGGGAGCCACGCCGGCTGCCTGCTCGAGGGTGGCGATCCGACCGGCCTGTTCGAGCATGAGCGATACCCACCAGATGCCGAGACCGAAGAGGAAAACCAGCCAGGCGGCCTGGAGAACCATGAGGCGTCGGGCCGTGACCTGCGTTGTGCCGGAAAAGAATCCGGAGTTCTGATTCATGCCCGACAGCATTTGCCCGTCAGCAGGGCCGCGTCGATGACGTCCTTCCCGTCCGGCACCTCCTGCCGACAAGCCGTCCTGCTCCCGGAGCCCGGGGATGGAGGCAGCAGATGATCGGGTGACTGGCACAGGGGAAAACTGTTCCACAGCCCTGGGTTCCGTGTGTCACAGAAGTGTCATGGAGCTGGAATTGCCGATGGGATGGTCATTGACCCACGACTCCGAAGCACTCTAGGACTCGCGGGTCCTCGGCCAGTGGGGACGCATTGCCCCCGACATGATTCTCAACGACCTCCAGATCACGACACTCGCCCGGCGCGGACTCATTCGGCCGTTCGTCCGCCGGCTGATCCGCAGGACCGAGTCCCGGCACCCGGTCCTGTCGTATGGTCTGTCGAGCTTCGGCTACGACCTCCGTCTGTCCGCCCGGGAGTTCCACATCTTCCGCCACGTCCCCGGCACCGTGTTGGATCCCAAGGCGATCAGTCCCAGGAACCTGGAGCCGGCCCCGATCCATCGGGACGCCCACGGCAAGTACTTCATCCTGCCCGCCCGGAGCTATGGGCTCGGGGTGGCGGTGGAGCGGCTCGACATGCCCGACCACCTCACGGCGATCTGCGTCGGCAAGAGTACCTACGCCCGTTGCGGGATCATCGCCAACGTCACCCCGGTCGAGGCCGGATGGCGGGGGCATCTGACCCTGGAGTTCAGCAACAGCAGCGCGGCCGACTGCCGTCTCTATGCCGACGAGGGCATCGTGCAGATCGTCTTCTTCTCCGGCGAACCCTGTGCCACCAGCTATGCGGCCCGGAGCGGCAAATACCAGGATCAGAAAGCCCAAGTCACCTTGCCCCGACGATGATGACCGTCCAGAACGTCGAGTTTGGGACCAGCGCCCCCACGTTCCGGGAGTGTCCCGACAGCGACCTCCCCGAGTTCGCGTTCATCGGACGCTCCAACGTCGGGAAGTCCTCCCTGATCAACCGCCTTTCCGGACGTCCCGGACTGGCCAAGGTCTCCCCGACTCCCGGCCACACCAAGACCCTCAACTTCTTCAACGTCGACGGCCGGTGGTCCCTCGTGGATCTACCTGGCTATGGCTACGCCCAGAAGGATGCCGCGGCCCGGGCCCGGTTCGAACGGCTCATCCTGGACTACCTGGAGCACCGTGAGTCGCTCGCGCAGGCGTTCGTCCTCATCGATTCACGGCATCCCCCCCAGGCGATCGACCAGGAGTTCGTGCGCTGGATGCTCCAGGTGGATGTGCCGTTCTCCCTGGTCCTCACGAAGATCGACCGGGTCAAGCCGGCCGAGCTGGAACGGCACATCGGCCTGTTCGCCAAGACGTTCGAGGAACTCGGGCTCAGCCCGGCCCGGGCGTTCCGGACCTCCTCCGAGACGGGCGTCGGGCGGTTCGAGCTCCTCCAGTTCATCGGGGAGACGATCCGCGAGTGGGAGGGCTGAACCGTCCGGGACCCGGGCGGCACCCTGATCAAAACTGCGAGAGGAACCGCACGTCGTTCTCGTAGAACAGGCGGATGTCGTTGATCCCGTACCGGATCATCGCGATGCGCTCGATGCCGAAGCCGAACGCCCAGCCGCTCCAGACCTCGGGGTCGTAGCCCACGCGCTCGAAGACGGCGGGATGGACCATGCCGCAGCCCGCGATCTCCAGCCACTCCTTGCCCATCTTCTTCACCAGTGGGCTCGTGAAATCGATCTCGAAGCTCGGTTCGGTATAGCTGAAGTAGTGCGGACGGAACCGGAGCTTCACCTCGTTGCCGAGGAGCGACTGGAAGACCTCGGTGACGGTGCCCTTGAGGTCGCCCACGGTCACCCCACGGTCGACATAGAGTCCCTCGATCTGCTGGAAGGTCGGGTTGTGGGTGGCGTCGGCATTGTCGCGACGGAACACGCGGCCCGGGACGACGATGCGGATCGGCGGCGCCTGCTTCTCCATGACCCGGATCTGCACCGAGGAGGTGTGGGTCCGAAGGAGGGGACGCTGCCCGGGAGCCGCTCCGGCCAGGAAGAAGGTGTCCTGGCTGTCCCGCGCCGGATGATCCGCCGGGGTGTTGAGGGCGTCGAAGCAGTGGTACTCGTCCTCGATCTCCGGTCCATCGGCCACGGCGAAGCCGAGTCGACGGAAGGCCCGGACGATGTCGGCCGTGGTCTGGGTCAGGGGATGGATCCGGCCGGGGGCGCGACGGCGTCCGGGCAGGCTGAAATCGGTGGGGTCCTTGGGCAGGGCCGCCTTCAGCTCGAGCTCGGTCCGGCGTTCCTGCAGAGCGGCCTCGAGTTCCTGCTTGGCCGCATTGATGGCCTTTCCCGCGGCAGGCCGCTCCTCCCTGGCGAGGGACCCCAGCTGCTTCATCAGGCTGGTGAAACTCCCCTCCGCACCCAGGGCCCCGCCCTTCGCGCGTTCGAGGGAGGGCAGGTCTTGGGCGGAGCGCAGCTCGGCGAGCGCGGCCTGTTTGACGGAATCGATCTGCTCCAGCAACGACATGGTCGGCATCATCCTGAAATCCAGGCCGGATTCCAGCAGAAGGACGGTTGCCGCATCACATCCCGAGGCCCGGTCCTCCGGATTCGCATCGCGGGACGCTCAATCCCCGGGCCGAACCGGCCCGCGCCCGTCGCCCTACTCCGTGGTCGTCGTGAAGCCGGAGGTTCGGGCCTCGACCCACATCTGGCGTTGGGTTCGGAAGCGGGCCGACTCCAGTTTTTCCTGGAACAGACAAGGAAAGACCAGGAGTGGGAATTCCTCCACCCATGCCAACGCTTCGGCCTCTTGGGCCGCCCGTCGGATGGGTTCGACCAGTCTGAGGGACTGGACCTGCGCCAGGGCCAGGGCGACGAGCCGGTGTCGAAGCTGTGCGAGGGCTCGGTCGTCCCATCGGCGTTTTTCCCGGGGTCGCACCCGAGCCGAGGGTGTCCGGGCGGGGAGTCTGTCGAAAGCGGTCGGGTGGCCTGTCCGGGTCGGCGTGGTGGTCGCGGTCGTGGTGTTGAACCTCATGGGATATCCTTGAAAGGGAGGACGAGGAAGACGTTGTAAACCTCGTGAAAACGGCTTCGATCTCAATCGTGCCGGTCGCCAGGCAACGGTCTGTACCGCACGCCTTGGCTTTCCCTTCTGGCACGGAATGAGTAACCGCAATCGAGGTTCCGTCAAACGGGGCAGTGCTCCACCGCCTGCTGTCCCGGTGCCCGCCGACTCGTGGATGCCGGTGATGGAACCCGGTGATGGAACCCGACGTACGGCTGCACGGATGGAGGGGTGATGGCCGATCGAAGCCCTCGATGGGGCATCACCCCGTCGGGGCTAGAACCTCAGGTGCCGCAGAAGGTCCGGCAGCGGGGCGTTCCCGGCGCCGGTGGATCAAGAAGGGGGGTGGGCGTGGTGGGGTCTTCGTACGGATTCCGCAGGGCCGCGAGCAGCTCCTGGAATGGGGACAGGTTTCCGTGGTCCGAGGCCTCGGACAGAACCGTCTCCACACCGTGGTTCCTCGGGATCACGGCAGGATTGTGGCGCGCCTTGCAGGCCGCGGCCTCGTCGGGTGTCGATGGCTGGCGTCCAAGCCGATCCCTCCACCGGGTGTACCAAGCTTCCGGGATGCCCGATGGGGAGATCGAGGGGGTTCCGGCCGGGTCGAGACCCCGGAAGGTGCGGGTGAAGTCGGCTCCCGCCCCCCGCATCGCCTCCAGGAGATCCTCGATCAGGACGGCATCCTCCGGTTCCTCCGTCGTCAGCCCGATCTTACCCCGGAACAGCCGCAGCCATTCGGATCGGAACCGGCCCGTGAACCCTTCCAGCACCCCGGTGGCCTGTTCCACGGCACTCTCCGGGTTGGAGTCGATCATCGGCAACAGGGCCTCCGAGAACCGGGCAAGGTTCCAGGACGCGATCGAAGGCTGCCGGCCAAAGGCGTAGCGCCCCTGGTGGTCGATGGAGCTGAACACGGTGCCGGGATCGTAGGCGTCGAGGAAGGCGCAGGGGCCGTAGTCGATCGTCTCGCCCGACAGCGCCATGTTATCGGTGTTCATCACCCCGTGCACGAACCCCACCCGCATCCAGTGGGCGATCAGGGTTGCCTGCCGGATGCAGACCCCCTCCAGCAGGGCGAGACCCGGGTTCGGCAGGTCGACCCGGTCCGGGAAGTGTCGCCTGAGGGTGTAGTCGACCAGGGTCCGCAGCGAGTCGTGGTCGCCAAGGGCCGCGAAGAGCTCGAAGGTCCCGACCCGGATGTGGCTGGCCGCGACCCGGGTGAGGACCGCGCCGGGCAGCGGACGTTCCCGGAAGACGGGTTCCCCCGTGGAGGCCACCGCAAGGCTCCGCGTCGTCGGAATCCCCAGATGGTGCATGGCCTCGCTGATGAGGTACTCGCGCAGCATGGGGCCGACGGCTGCACGACCGTCTCCCCGGCGGGAGTAGGGTGTAGGCCCCGGGCCCTTGAGCTGGAGGTCGACCCGCTGCCCCGACGGGGTGAGGTGTTCCCCCAGCAGGATCGCCCGGCCGTCGCCGAGCCGGGTCAGGTTGCCATACTGGTGTCCCGCATAGGCCTGCGCGATCGGCTCGGCGCCCTCCGGCAGTCGGTTCCCCGTGAAGAGCGGGGCGGCTTCGGCCTGATCCAGCCGATCGGGATCGAGTCCCAGCACGAGGGCCAGGTCCCGGTTGAACACGAGGAGTCGTGGGGACGGGACCGGAGTGGGATCGACCCTGGAGTGGAATGGTGCGGGGAGTCGGGCGTACGAGTTGTCGAACCGCCATCCCTCGGCGGTGGGGGATGCTGTTGTGGACATCACGGCTCAGAGCGACTGCTTCATCTTCCGGGCGATCCGATCCTGCAGCTCCGCGGCGGCGTGGTAGCCCTGCAGGCGCAGCTTGGTCTGGTACGCCGCCACCTCGATCAGCCCCCCCAGATCGCGTCCGGGTCGGACCGGGATCACCATGTGCGGGATCTGATTGCCCAGGAGGGTGACATGCTCGAGCTCCAGTCCGAGCCGATCGACCTCCTGCGAGTCCTCCCAGCGTTTGAGGGTGACGACGAGGTCGACCCGCATGTCCTGGCGGATCGCCTTCACCCCGAACATCGCGGCGACGTCGATGAGGCCGATGCCCCGCACCTCCATGAGGTTGCGTCCCAGTTCCTTGGCGGTGCCGTAGAGCTCGGTGCCGTCCTGGATCCAGAGGCAGACCACGTCGTCGGCGATGAGACTGTGTCCGCGCTCGAGGAGGCCGATCACCGCCTCGCTCTTGCCGATGCCGCTCTCGCCCTGGACGATGACGCCGACGCCGCCGACATCGACCATGCCGCCGTGGATCTGCTGGCGCGGGGCGAAGAGGTTCTCCAGGGCGATGGTGGCCCGGCTGATGAACTGCATCGTGATCAGCGAGCTTCCGAACAGCGGGACGTCCGACGCCTCCGCCGCGGCCAGGAGTCGGCCCGGCTTGATGTCCCGGCAGAGCACCACGCAGGGGATCCTGTACCGGAAGAACTCCTGGATCCGATCCTCACACACGTTCCTGCCGAGCGACCGCAGGTAGGCGGTCTCGACGCTGCCCAGCACCTGGACGCGTTTCGGTGCGAAGTATTGTCGGAATCCCGCCAGGGCGAGTCCGGGTCGGTTCACGGTGGGCTCACGGATCAGACGCTTGAGCCCTCCGGCACCGGCGAGGAGCTTCAGCCCGAGTGCGGTGCCGACGTCGGTGTAGAAGCGTTCGACCGTGATGGAGCTGGTGCTCATGCCGGGGAGGATGGCACCCGGCCGGCTCCGCATTCAACGGCGCAGGTGCTCATCGAACCACCCCGCGAAGTGATCGATGTCCCAGACCATGGTCGGCCAGCCGTGGCCTCCTCCCGGGTGGATGGCGAGCGAGACCACGTTGCCGAGACCGCGGGCCGCGGACTGGTAGCGTTGGGACTGGTCCAGGGGGACCAGGGTGTCGGCATCCCCGTGGTAGATCAGTGTCGGGGGTAGGTTGGAATGGATGTGGTAGATCGGCGAGGTGTCCCGTCCGATGCCCTTCCACAGGGTGAGGTTGGTCGCCCCGGGACCGAAGGCGCGGACGAAGCTCTTCGGGGGGCCGCCGTCACCCAGGTTCTCGGTCGAGGTGCCCAGGTTGAGGAGGTCGGTCACCGGATAGAAGATGGCGACGGCCTGGACGGCGCTGCTGGTACGGTCGACGGGATCCAAGGCCGCGGGATTTCCCGGCCCGCCCCGGGTCGCCAGCATGAGGCTGAGATGTCCTCCCGCACTGCCTCCGGTGACCCCCAGCCGTGCGGGATCGATGCCGAATTCCCGGGCGTGGTGTCGGACATGCCGGACCGCCCGATGCATGTCGTCGACGATCTCCATGATCGTGGCCTCGGGTTGGGAGAAGTGGCAGACCGCGAAGACCGTGTAGCCGCGGCGAAGGAGGGGGGCGAGGATCCACGGACGGATGGAGTTGGTGCTGGATTTCCAGCTGCCGCTCACCAGCAGCAGCACACCTAGGCCGTTGGTCTCGGTCGGCCGGAACGGCTCGATGACGAGAGGTTGACCGTGTCGGGTGCCATAGACGCGGGTGGGCAGGACCTTGTGCTCCGGGATCCGTCCCACGACCAGGCCGATGGCGATGTCCTGGAAGAAGGCCGCGGTCGTGGGCCAGCGTTTGGCCTGTTTGGAATTCAGCGACAGCCCGATCCCAACCGCGAGGATCAGCGTGACGAGAACCACCAGCCCCACGGCAATGAGGAGCCATTTCAGAGGACGCCGGCGAGCCATGGACGTCATCATTCCGCAGACCCCCGTTCCCCGCCAAGCCCTCCCCACCCGAATCCTCCCAGGAAATAGATAGGGCCAGGCGGGTGATTCGGTGTGGGTCAGGTGGGTGAGGCCGTGCCCTGCATCACTGGGTGCGGGAGCACCCACCCTGGTAGGGACCTGGTCCCTCAGGTCCCCATCTGAACCCGCGAGGGTGGAGCGAACCTGGAGGGCGAGTCGGGTTCCTCCGACCCATGAGGAGAACCCAACTGCCCCCACCGGTCCTCAACGCCGGGCGGATCGGGATGGGGACCTGTCGGACCAGGTCCCGGCCTTCCGCCCCAGATCCTACTCCGCCACGGGAGACCATCCCCACCGGGATGCCGAGAACAGGCCGAGGTCGCTCATCTTCAGGTCGGGGATCACCAGCAGGGCCATGAACGACAGCGTCATGAACGGGGCATCCAGCGGCGAACCCAGCTGCTTGGCCATCCGGTCGAGCCTCGTGTAGCGACGGGCAACCGTCCGGCCGTCCAGATCCGACATCAGTCCCGCGATGGGCAGGGGGAGGACGAGTCGGCGGCGTCCATCGACCCCGGCAAGCCCCCCCCGGTGCGCGACGATCTCGTTGACGGCGGTGGCGATCGAGGTGTCGTCGACCCCGACCACGACGATGTTGTGGGAGTCGTGGGCCACGGAAGAGGCGATCGCGCCGCGCTTCAGGCCGATGCCCCGGATGAATCCCACGGACACGGGTGCCTTGCGCGCGTAGCGGTTGACGACGGCGATCTTGAGGAGATCTCGCGAGGGATCGGTCACCAACAGGCTCTCCCGGATCATCAGGACGTCCTTCACATGCCGGGTGATGAGCTGACCATTGAGGGCCTCGATGACATTGAGGGTCCTCGCGGACTTCTCCGGGACTTGTACGGCAAACTCCTCCGCCTTGCGGGGCGTCGCCCGGAACTGGTTTGGCGTGGTTGAAGTGAGCCGCGGGAGTCGGGACCGTCCGTTCGAGGCCACCAGTTCGCCGCGGAGGTAGGTCCGGAGCACCCGGAAGGTCCGCCAGGCGTCGACCACCACGAAATCCGCAGGATCCCCCTCGCGGAGCAGTCCTACGTCGAGGCCGTAGTGTTCGACCGGGTTGACCGAGGCGCAGCGGAGGACATCGAAGCGATCGGCTCCGAACCGCAGGGCGCGGCGGATGTGACGATCGAGGTGTCCCTCGATGAGCAGGTCGGGATGCAGGTCGTCGCAGCAGAACATCACCCGGTCGGGATGGGATATCAGGAGCGGGGCGAGTGCGTCGAAATTCCGGGCGGCCGATCCCTCGCGGATCAGGATCTTCATCCCGACGGCCAGCTTGTCGGTGGCCTCCTCGAGGGTGAAGCACTCGTGGTCCGTGGTGATCCCGGCCGCCGCGTACTGGGCCGCCTGACCGCCCCGGAGTCCCGGCGCGTGGCCGTCGACCTGTTTCCCGGCCGCCTTCGCGGCATCGATCATCGCCATGAGCGAAGGGTCCCTCGAGAGCGCCCCGGGGAAGTTCATCACCTCGCTCAGATAACGGATCTCCGGGCGCTTCAGAAGCCTGGCAACGTCCTTGGCGGACAGTGTGGCCCCGGCTGTTTCAAAAGGGGTGGCCGGGACGCAGGACGGGGCTCCGAAGTTGAATTTCAGCGGGGTGCGTCGGCCGTCCCGGACCATGTAGTCGACCCCCCGGGTGCCGAGGACATTCGCGATCTCGTGGGGATCCGAGACGGTCGCCACGGTCCCGTGAACCACGGCAAGGCGGGCGAACTCGGACGGCGGCAGAAGCGAGCTCTCGATATGGATGTGGGCATCCACAAAGCCGGGAAGGAGGAGCGGTCCCCGCCTGCCGGCCGGATCCGGGACGATCCGGGTGATCCGTCCGCGTCGCCATTCCACACGTCCGGGGTAGACCCGACGGTGGTGGAGATCGACAACCTGGCCGACGAGGGTCGAGGCAACATCCTTCATGTCCGGAAGCCTGCCGGGACGGAAGGGAGATCAAAGGGCAAAGAGCGGTGCGCCGGGTCGGCGGTGGGCACCAGGTCCGGTCAGCACCCCGGATCCGGCGGGAGGGGGAAGGGACTCACTCGGCGACGCGGAGACACGGAGGAAAGACAGGAGAGGCAAGACGGGGAGAGACCCCGGCCGAAAGTGGCCCGGGAGGCGGGGCGCTCAGGATCCCACCCGTGGGGTGGTTGCTGCCCCCCTAGGCGCCGGGTGGCTTGCGCCATCGATTGGCGAGGATGCCGGAGAGGATGAGCTGGACCGGGTGATAGATCAGCACGGGGAGCAGGATGAGGCCGAGGCCGGGGTGGCTTCCGAAGAGGGCCTTGGCCAGCGGAATCCCCGCCGCGATCGTCTTCTGGGGGGCGCAGAACGCCGCCGTGATCCGGTCCTCCCGGGAAAGTCCCAGCCATCGGGCCGTCAGCAGCGTCAGCCCGAGGATCAGCCCGAACAGGGCGAAGGTGAGCCCGAGAAGCAGCGACAGGAGCTCCGGATGCGCCGAACGCCAGAGTCCGTCGTGGATGGAGTCCGCGAGGGCGCAGAAGACGAGGAAGAGGATCAGCAGGCTGCTGGCGGTGCCGAGATGCCGCCCGAGTTGTTTCACGGGCCCCTCACGGAACCACCGGACGAGCTGTCCAATCCCGACCGGGAGCAGCATGAGGAGCAGGATGTCCCGCACGGCCTGTCCTGTGACCGGGGCCATCCCGCCCTGGGTGGCCGCGAGCCAGGCGACCCAGAGGGGCGTGACGAGGAGTCCGAGCAGGTTCGAGAGGGCGGCGTTGAAGATGGCGGCCCCGGAATTGCCGCCGGCCTGTTGGGTGAACACCACCGAGCTGGAGACGGTGGAGGGCAGGACCCCGAGCAGGAGAACCCCCATCCGGAGGTCCGGGTTGGGCAGGAACCGTCCGCCCAGGGCATCGCCAGCGAGGGCGATGCCGGGAAAGACGAGGAAGGTGACCGACTGGATCAGCAGGTGGAGTCGCCAGTTCCGGGCACCCTGTGCCAGGGCGGTCGAGGGCAGGGAAAGACCCTGGAGCAGGAAGATCCCGACCACCACCCATCGGGTCGACACCTCGGGGTGCAGCGGGCCGCCGTCCGCGCCGAACCCGGGAAACAGGGCCGCCAAGGCGATCACGGGCGGCAGGGTCAGGATGAACCAGTTTCGGGTGAGAAACGACACCATGGGCGGATCCGGACTGTCAGACCCGCCCGGAAGAGGCTGGAGATTGCCATGGGGACCGGATCCGAGGCAAAGATTGTGGGTCACCAGAATTCCTTCATGAAGACACACTGGGCAGCCTGGGCCGGTCTCGTTGCCGTCGGCTTCTGGGGCTATGGCAACTGGGTCGAGGTCCGTCGACTCGGACGTGAAGTGGCTGCACTGAAGTCCCAGACGCAGCAGCGATCCGATGCCGTGGAACTCGCGGCTCCGTCCACCTCCAACCCCGACGGCGCAGGGATGTCGGGATCCGATCTCATGGCCCTCCGAGGCGAGATCGCCTCGCTCCGCCGGCTCATCGAGGAACGGCTGAAGGGTGGGGTTGTGGGGGCGGTTTCGGGTGTTCCCTCGGAGACCCCGGGCTCGGCACCAGGATCCGCGGCACGGCTGCCGGCCTATGTGCGCAGCGGTTGGGTCGATCGCGCAGGCATCCCGGAGGCGGTGCTGGCGGGATTCCGTCAGCAGCTCGGGGACGTTCCGATCGAGGGCGCCCATGTGAAGCAGGGCGAGGGGCAGGTCTTCTATTCGATGGAGTCGAAGACGGCCGACGGTCGGGCGGTGGAACTGGCGCTCAACCAGGGCGGCGAGGTGGTTCGACGCCATGTGGAGATGGAGTTGGGCGGACTCCCGGAGGGCATGCAGCAGCGGGTCGTCCAGACCGCGGGTGACATTCCGGTCCAACGCGTGGCGGAGGTCTTCGAGGATGGGCAGACGGTCTACCGGGTGAAAGCCAAGGCTCCCAACCAGGCGGTGGAGATGGTGTTCAGTCCCGACGGCCGGCTCCTGCGGAGCGAGACGATGTTCCGCGAGAAGCGGCCGTGATGGGCAGCTAACCGCTCCAAGCCCTCGGGATTGTGCTGTGGTCCGGGTTGAGCGGGCGGGAATCCCGTGGTTCCCTCCGGAATGGAGATCTCGGAGACGATCCTGTGCCCCTATTGCGGACAGCGAATGGAACTGGTGGTGGACACCTCGGTGTCGAGCCAGCGGTTCACGACCGACTGCGAGGTCTGTTGTCGTCCGTTCGAGGTCGTCGCCGACTGCGAGCCCGGGGAGATCCTCGGGATCGATGTGCTGTCGGGAGGCTGACGTTGCCGGCTATTCCGGTTCGACGACGGAGCGGGCGTTGGAATCGCCCGGCTTCTCGTTCATCTGACGCTGGGCCTTGCGGTTGAGGCGTTCGCGCTCCTTGCGGAAGTCCTGCTCCATCATGCGGACCTGAGGGGAGTCCTCCTGGTATTCGGTCGTGAGGTCCGCCGCCGCCTGCGGGGTGGGGAGGATGGTGGGCCGCATGAGGATCATCAGCTCCGTCCGGGACTTGTCGATCGTCGTGCTGCGGAAGAGGTAGCCGAGAAGGGGAATGTCCTTGAGGAAGGGTACCCCGGAGTCCGAGTTCGCCTTGGAGGCCCGGATGTACCCGCCCAGGAGGACGGACTCGCCGGTGCGGATCGAGATCATCGAGTTGGCCTCGCGCTTGTTGGTGACGGGGGCGTTGGCGGTGGTCTGGACGCCTCCGTTGTTGGGGGCGATCTCCTCGATCCGCTGCTCGACCTCCATGACGACCAGCCCGTCCTTCGTGAGGTAGGGGACGACGTCGAGTTCCACGCCGACATCCTGGCGTTCGTAGTAGGTGTTGCCCATGCCGACGCCACCGCCGAAGAAGCTGCCCTGCACGAACGGGATGGTGGAACCCGCGAAGAAGCGCGCCGGCACGGCGTGTGACGTGACGATCCGGGGGCGCTGCAGCACGTTGACGTTGGCGTCGGAGGCGAGGGCGCTGACGAGCACGTTGTAGTTGCTGCTGATGTTCATCATATAGCTGAGCCCACCGCCGGTCGGGATGTTCGGGAACAGGTTCGTCAGGCCCCCGGAACCGAGGTTGTTCATGGCACCCCCGCCCGAGAAGTCCTTGCCATAGGTGGTCTGGGTCTGCTTGGCGTCGACGCCGAACTTGAACCCGGAGTTCAGTCCAACCTCCATGATGACGCCCTCGATCAGGACCTGGGCGAGGAGGGTATCGACCTTCTCGATGATCTTCTTGAGCTGCGCCATGTCCTTCTTGGTGGCGTAAATGATGAGGGAGTTCGACCGGGGATCCGGGGTGATGCTGGCGTCGGCCATCAGGGGCTGGGCCGGGTTCTGTCCGGCACCTCCGGCACGGTTCACGGAATTAAGTCGGCTCTGGAAGGAGCCCGGGGCTCCCGGAGCGGTGGTCCGCGCAGGCTGCGGGGTTGCCGTCTGCTGGGGCAGGAGAGGTTCCATGCCCTCGGACTGGCCATAGAAATTGCCGCCGTAGGAGGAGCGTCCGCCGAAGCCGCTGCCCATACCGCCCATACCACCCCGCATGCCGGAGCCTCCGAACCCGCCCATGCCGCCCATGCCGCCCCGCATGCCGGATCCCATGCCCATGCCGCCGGATCGACCGGATCCGAATCCGCCGGCCATGCCGGCACCCCCGCCCCCGCCGCCGATCACGCTGCTCAGCGTCTGGTAGAGCTCGTCGACCTTGCCGAATTTGATGGGGATGACCTCGAAGATGTACTCCTGCTCGACCTCGATATCGATCCGGCCCAGGACCTCGAGCATGCGCTTCACGTTGATGGCGTAGTCGCGGAGGATGAGGGTCTTGGTGGTCTCCAGTGCGAGGATCCCGTTCTGGTTCTTGGCGAACTGCTTCAGGGTCTCGGCGGCCTCGGTCACGTTGACGTGCTTGACCTTGATGACATGAGTGACGAACTGGCTCGCCTCGGCGTACTCCTCGGGCTTGTTGTTGGAGAACGCGGCACCTTCCTGGAGCGCTTGTTGCGAGGGGACGGCAAGCACGGCCTTCTCACCGGTCGGAATCATGGTGATCCCATTGAGCGCCAGGATGGTGTCGTACATCTGGAGCCGCTCCTCGGGGGTGAGCGTGGTGGACGGCCTGAAGTTGACCTGGGCGGTGAGGGGCAGGTTGGCCGCCCGGAGAACGGTGCGCCTCGAGATCACCGCGTATTCGTCCAGGAACTGGTCGAGCGGCATGTTCTTGAAGTTGATGATCTCGGTGACCTCGCCTTCGGCGTTGACGATGGTATTGGTGATGATCGTCGGGGGCGGATTCGTCCCGCCAGAGGCTCCGGGAGCGGCGGCGGTGGACGGGCCGGAGGACCGAATGGAGGGGATGCCGGGCAGGCTGTTGGCGCGGGCCGGGAGGTTGGTGGCGCCCAGCGGACGCGGGAATTGCCGGGGTGTCGGCACCGGGATCGCCGCGGGGCTGTCCGACTTCGGAACGGGCGGCTGGTTGGTCTGGATGACCGTGGTGGCTGGTGTCGTCGCAGGGTCGGTCGCGGGCGGGACGGCCGGGGCCGGGGCCGGCTTGGGCACGGTGTCCTGCGCGGACACGGTCGGGATCAGAACCGCGGCAAGCAGGCCGAGGACGAGGAGGGGGCTCGGGGTTTTCACGACCATCTAGGGTTTCTTGGGAGCGGGTTGGGTGGTGTCCGTGCCACCGGCGGTAGCGGACGAGGAGGTGGATTTCGGGGCGACCACCGGCGCCCTGGCAGCGGGCGAGGTCGATGGGGATGCCTTGGCGGGCGCCGCCACCTTAGGCGGGGCCTTTGGCTTCTTCTGGAAGCTGGCCACCACCGTGATCTGGGCGGTCAGGCGGGTCTGGCTGGGGTCGAGACGCAGACGGCTGATGTCGCGTACCCGGATCATCGAGTCGCCCGACCCGAGCGAGTAGAGGAAGCCGACCAGCTCCGGCTCGGAGGCGGTCGCATCAAAGGTCATCTGCTGCTCGTCGAAGAACGCGTTGGTCGGTCCGGAGGCGCGCGACGAAGTGTTGAGCGGCTTGAAGTTGCCCGCCTGGACACTGTTGGCGTTGGCCTGGGTGATTAGGGTGCTCTGGAGACGGTTGCCCTGGTCCTCCTGGACCACTTCGGCGCCGGCCTTCTGCAGATCCTTCAGCCTCTTCTCGTAGGTGGCCTTCTTCCCGATCTCCGACAGATACCGGTTCCGGCTGTCGTCAAGCTTCTGTCGGTCGGTCCCCAGCTGGGACCATTCGCCGAAGTAGGGCCACACCAGCCAGTAGTTGAGGACGGCGGCGACGACGAGGAGTCCGACGATCAGCCAGCGCTTCTCGTGGGGCTGCAGGTTGAGGCGGTCCAGCCACGGCATCATGGCGTGTCGCTCCTCCTCAGCTCGGCGTCGAACGACCAGTTCGCCAGCGTGTTGCCGGGTTTCGAGTTGATCTGCGCCGGCTTCACCCGGGCGAACAGGGGTTGGTTGTCCAGCTGAGACTTGATCAGGTCGGAATTGAACTGTGTGACCGCGCTGATGGATTCGGTCTCCACGGTCCCCGACAGCTGCAGGGTCCGGCCCTTCTGGAAGTCGAGCTGGGTCAGGGTGAGGTTCGACGGCAGGGTCCTCACCACGGCCTGCCACGCCTCCAGGGCGGCGTAGCGGAGGGCCACCTGCTCCTCGAGCACAGCGACCTGCGCCTTCAGCTGTAGGGTGTTCGTGTAGTTGATCCCCATGCCGGAGACCTCCGAGCGCAGGTCGTCGACCTGGTATTTGCGGAAATTCAGCAGTCCGAGGAACCCGAACAGGAAGACCACATAGGCCATGCCCAGACCGCCCAGTCCATGCATCCACAGGCGGTCGATGAACTTCTGGCGCTGGGCCGTCGCCCACTCGGCCGGGATCAGGGAGGAGTCGGGCTCCGCCCGCAGCGCCTCCGCGCTGGCGGTGGCGAGACGATTCGCCTCGGGACGCGAGACCGGAACCACCGGATGTCCCGACCACTCCCCGAGCGGTCCGTCGAGGATCCCATGCTGATCGGGCGTCGCCGCGAGGTGGACCGGTGGGATCCCGGTCATCCAGCCCTCCATCTCCCCGGCCCAGGCGGATTGACCGAGCTGTTGCAGGAGGACCTCGGTGGCCTCGGGTCCCGCCGGAAGGCGGACGAGTCCCAGCTCATGCCAGACGCCGTCGATGAACCATCCGGCAAGTCCCTGGCTTTGTCCCTGGCCCGGGGCCCCGGAGTCCTCGAGGAGGATCCAGATCCCGGAACCCTCCGGACGCAGCTGGCCCCACCAGCGGAGCAGGGGCAGGTCGAGCCGGTCCGGGGTGAACCCCGAGGCGACCTCGGCATCGAGGAACTCCTCCACGGCGGTCCGGCTGGCAACCGTCACCACGGCGGTCTGCTGGGCTCCGTCGGGATGGGGGACGCCGAGCGCGGTCCAGACGATCTGGTTCAGCGGGAGGGGCGAGAGCTTCTCGATCTGGAACTCCACCATCGCCGGAAGCTCCGAGGGCTCGCCCGAGGGAAGCTGGATCGCGCGGATGAAGACGGCGTCGGCCGGCAGCCAGGCGATGTGGAGCTGGGGCTGCACCAGCGCCTTCCAGTCCTGGGATGCGGTGATCTTCGGAGCCGGGGCGGAGGCGGGCAGCGTGGTCTCCCCGGCCGGGGTCAGGGCGGTCTTGGTGAGCTGGAAGGTCCAGATCTGCCGGCCCGACGGGGTGGAGGAGCGGACCTGGCAACTCCGGTGGCGCGATGCGGCGGCGTTCATGCGGGTTCCGCCTTCTCCCCCACGCCGAGGCTGCGGGCGTGTTCCTCGGACTGGGTCACGCGCAGGACCTCCTCGAGGGTCGTGATCCCCAGCTTGACCTTCCGCCAGCCGTCCTCCCGAAGCGTCCGCATGCCCTCGTTCCGGGCCACCGTGGCGATCTGCGACGCCGTCGCGCGGTTCATCACCAGCGGTCGGATCGATTCCCCGACCACCAGCAGCTCGTGGATGCCGGTCCGACCCTGGTAGCCGAGCTGACGGCACTCCTCGCAGCCGATGCCCTTTGGGAAGGTGGTGGAGTCGATCTCCGCCTCGGGGAACCCGACCTTGACCAGGTAGTCGCGGTCCACCTTCTGCGGCACCTTGCAGTGTGGACAGATGGTGCGGACCAGACGCTGGGCCATGACGGCCTCGACCGACGAGGCCACGAGGAAGGGTTCGATGCCCATGTCGATCAGACGCGTGAAGGCGCTGGGGGCGTCGTTCGTGTGGAGAGTGCTGAAGACCAGGTGACCCGTCAGGGAAGCCCGGATGGCGATCTCGGCGGTCTCGAGGTCGCGGATCTCGCCGACCATGATCACGTTGGGGTCCTGGCGCAGGATGTGACGAAGGCCCATCGCGAACGTGAGTCCAATCTCGCCGCGCACCGGGATCTGGTTGATGCCCTTGAGCTCATACTCGACGGGCTCCTCGATCGTGATGATCCGCTTGGTGACCGAGTTGATGGTCGAGAGGAACGCGTAGAGGGTGGTCGACTTGCCGGAACCCGTGGGGCCCGTCACGAGGAAGATCCCATGCGGCTTCACGATCAGGTCCCGGATCGCGGCATCCTCGTCCTTGCCGAAGCCGAGCTTGTCGAGGCCGAAGAAGATCTTGCCGCGGGTGAGGAGACGCAGGGAGACGGATTCGCCCCAGACGGTCGGTACGGTCGACACGCGGATGTCGATCTCCTCGCCCTTGATCCGGACGTTGATGCGTCCGTCCTGCGGCAGGCGCTTCTCGGCGATGTTCATCCCGGCCATGACCTTGATGCGGGAGATCAGGGCGGCCTGGTAGCGCTTGATCTGCGGGGGCAGGGGGGTCTGGTGGAGGATGCCATCGATCCGGTAGCGGATGCGGAGCTCGTCCTCGGAGGGCTCGAAATGGATGTCCGTGGCGCGCTCCTTGAACGCCTCCCACACGACCTGGTTGACGAACTTGATGACGCTCGCCTCCTGGTCGTCCCCGGTGATCTCCCGGTCGTCCCCGACGATCAGCTCCATCGGGTCGTCCTCGGCCATCTCGTCGAGCGTCTCGGCGCCGACACCGTAGTACTTCTTGAGGGCCTTCTCGATGTCGGCCTTGGTGGCGAGGGCGTACTCGACCGGTCCCTTGGCGTCGAACTGCACCGCGGCCTGCATCCCGGGGTCGAAGGGGTTGTGGGCGGCGACGCGCAGGACGGCGTTGCGGACCTCGACCGGGAAGACGGAGTACTGGAAGGCGACCTTGGTGGAGATCCGCTTCCGCACTTCGGTCTCGATGGTCTGTTTGCCGAGCTCGACGAAGGGCCAGTCGAGCGCCAGGGAGAGCTTCTGGAGGAACTGTTCCTCGGTGAGTCCCGCCTCACGGGCGAAGAACGCGAGCTGGGTCTCGGTGCCTCCGGCATCGACGGACGTGCGCCAGGACGCGGACCAGTCGCGGAACTGGGCCGGGGTCACAAGACCCGTGCGTTCGAGGATGCTCTGTAGGGACCGATAGGCCATGGGCGTGACGGAACGGGGAATGGAACGGTGTTTGCCCCAAAAAGTTGCGCGGAGAGTAGAGGGAAGGCCCGGGGTGGGCACAAGCAGCCGGTGTGGGATCTTTGGTCACCGTGCTCCGGGTCGACCCGGCCCGGGTCCCACCAGCCCGCCCGGGACGTCTCAGTTGTTCTCCGGCAGACCCTCCCGATGCCCGATGTTGTGGACGGGGCGGAAGACCCCCAGGACTTCCTGGAGAAGGTCCGGGTCCATCGGTTCGGACAGCCACTGGGCCCACTTCCGGATGTTCTCGGGGTTCGCGCTCCCCGCAAGGGTCGAGGTCAGCCCGGGATGGCTGCAGGAATACTGGAGGGCCAGCTTGGCGATGTCGGTCCCCCTCGCGGTACAGAGTTCCGCCGCCCGCCGGGCCGCCGCCTTCACATCCTCCGGTTCCTTCAACCAGGCCGGCAGCGCCGCCGGGGTCAGCAGCCGTGCGCTGAACGGGCCCGCGTTCAGCGCCCCAACCCCCTTCGATTCCAGATAGGGGACCGTCTCCTCCAGGAACCGCGTGTTCTGGAGCGTCGCCTGGTTGTAGCTCAGGACGCAGTCGACCCCGGTCTGGTCGAGCATGAAGCGGAAGACCTTCTGCGGATAGCCGCTGAACCCGATGAACCGGACCTTGCCCGCCGCCACCTGGCGTCTCAGCGCGGGGAGGGTCTCGTCCACGATCTGCTGCATCGGCACGAACTCGATGTCGTGGCACAGCACGATGTCGAGGTGGTCGGTCCCGAGCCGGTGGAGGGAGACGTCGACCGATTCCGCCACACGCCGGGCCGAGAAGTCGAAGTGCCCGAGGTCATACCGTCCCAGCTTGGTGCACAGGGTGTAGGAGTCCCGCGGAACCCCGCGCAGCGCGATGCCCAAGAGCACCTCGCTCATGCCGCGTCCGTAGAATGGCGAGGTGTCGATGAAGTTCATCCCGCAGTCGAGCGCCATCTGGACCGACCGCAGCGCCTCGTCGATCCGGACGCTCCGGAACTCCTGGCCGAGGGACGAGGCGCCGAATCCGAGGATGGGCAGCGACAGACCGGTCTTCCCAAGGATGCGGCGAGGTATCATAGACGGAGGATGGGGCTGAACCGCGCTGGACTTGAGGAAAAAATGAGGTCGGGTCGGCGGGCGCGGGAGGTTCCATCGGCCCCGGGTGTCAACACCCCCGTCCCGGGGATCCCCCTTGATACTCGCCGGGGGTGTCCCAGGTCCGGGCCAAGGCGGCGAAGGCCTCCCAGGCGATCGGAGCGCCATGGGCCGGCAGGATCCGGTCCACCGAGGGAAGCCGTCGCAGCGACCGGCGGAGTTCCGCCGGGTCCATGCAGTACTTGTCCGGCAGGACCTCCAGTCCTCGACCCGGGAGGTTGACGAGGGCATCCCCGACGACGAGCAGAGATCGATCCGGTCTGAAGAACGCCGTCTCCCCGGGGGCCCCGCCCGGAATGGGGATCAGGATCCATCCCGGGAATGGATCGGGCCCCGTCCACCTCGGAATCCCCTCCGGAAGCCCCCCGGCCTCGGGGGCCGCCCAGCGCCGACATCCGAACCGATCGCACCACCGGGCCGAGTCGCGCTCGTGGTTGGCATTCGTCAGGAGGAGTCCCGCCACCTGGTCGAACCGGGGTCCCGACTCGTCCGGGGCGATCGGGATCGGATCGAACACCCACCATCCCTCCGATGTGAGCACAGCCGTGGATCCGAGATCCACCCGGTGTTCCGGCGAGAAGGCCGACCACGTCCGGAGGCCTGGGAACGGTTCCTCGATGCGGTCGGCGGGCGTCATGCGGGCCGAGCCTCCGTCGAGGCCTTCGGAAAGGGAAGCGGGAGCTGGATGCAGCGGACCTCCAGCAGACCGCTCGCACCAAGGCCCAGCAGACGCAGGGGGCGGTGGACCAGATTCTCGCGGGCGAGGAGCCAACAGCCGAGGCGGTACAGGTCCCTGGGATCCGTGACCGGGTCCTCGACGCTGATCTGCCGGGTGAGCGTCGTGAAGTCCCCATAGCGCACCTTCACCTGAACGGTCCGCGCGGCGAGTCGACGGCGCTGGAGCTTGCCCGCGATCTCGTCGGCCTGTTCCCGCAGGCAGCGCCGCAGCGTGGGCCGGTCCGCCGTGTCGCTGGAGAACGTGTTCTCGCTGCTGATGCTCTTGATGTCGTCGCCCAGCTCCAGGGGCCGGTCGTCGATGCCGAAGGCGAACTGTTTCAGGGTGGGGCCGAAGGATCCGGTCAGGGCCCGGAGGTCACCAGGATGGTCCTGCAGATCCCCCACCGTGTGGAACCCGGACTTCGCCAGGAGTTCGTTGGTCACCTGACCCACGCCATGCAGGGCACGACAGGGCAGGGGGCGCAGAAAGGCCACCCGGTCGGCATCACGGATCACGGTCAATCCGTCGGGTTTCCTGAAGTCGCTGCCCAGCTTCGCCAGGAGCTTGTTGGAGGCGACTCCGATGCTGGCCGTCAGGCCGCGTTCCGACCGGATCCGCTCCTTGAGCTCCCGGGCGAACGGCACGGCGGCCTCGAGGGCCAGGTCGGGATGCCGCGGATCGGGCGGGAACAGGCGGGTCGCCTCGAGATAGGCCTCGTCGACCGACACCTGCTCGACCTCGACGCCTGTGTCGCGGATCCGCTGGAAGATCCGACGGGACTCGTCGCGGTAGGTGTCCATGCGGGGGCGGACAAAGATGCCGTCGGGACAGAGCCGCCATGCGGTCCGGCTGGGCATGGCCGAGCGGACCCCGAACCGTCGGGCCTCGTAGCTCGCGGCGCACACCACGCCGCGCTGGTCGGGGGAGGACCCGACGATGACCGGGCGGCCTCGGTACTCCGGATGATCCCGCTGCTCCACGGACGCGTAGAAGGCGTCCATGTCGAGATGGAGGATCACGCGGGACACGGCTCCGGATAGATGGTGTGGAACGGACGGGGAGGAAAGCGGGGATTTGGATCCGGTGGCAGTCCCGCCTTGATCCCCGGGGGCTGGTTTCGGCAGAGTACAGAAGTGATCCCGGCCCAACGCCCCACCCGGACCTCTGCCTTCACCCTGATCGAGCTCCTGGTGGTGATCGCGATCATCGCCATCCTCGCCGGCATGCTCCTGCCCGCGCTGTCCAAGGCCAAGAGCAAGGCCAACCAGACGGCCTGCCTCAACAACGAGCGCCAGCTGGGTCTGGCCACGATCATGTACGTGCAGGAGTTCAAGATGTACCCGGGGTGCATCGATGCCCGGCAGGGGCCCGGATACTTCTCGTACCTCTGGGTGAACCGGCTGTTCTCCCAGATGGGCACCAACCGTTCGGCCTTCTGGTGTCCGGCGGGTAAGGCGATCTGGAGGTGGGACACCAACGTCAACCGGACCCTCAAGGGGCAGCTCGAATACATCGGCACGCCGGTCTTCAGGTCGGGTGCGGCCGCATTCACTTATGGCTACAACGACTGGGGCCTCGCCGCCCCCGGAGCGAAGCCCCAGCTCGGTCTGGGTGGTGACATCGGTCCCGGCTTCTCCGACGAGGTCCGGGAGAGCGCCGTCATCGCCCCCAGCGAGATGATCATGCTCGCCGACTCCAAGACCGACACCAACTGGGATGGTAACATCGACCCCAAGGAGTCCGATCAGTGGCCCTCCAACCGCCACAATCGTCGGACCAATCTGCTGTGTGCCGACGGCCACGCTGAAAGCGCCCTTCGTCGCGAGGTGGTGAACCCGAAGAACAACGAGTGGCGTCGTCGCTGGAACAACGACAACCAGCCCCATCTCGAGATCGGCCAATGGCAGGGCGATCCGGACCGCGGTCGCGACTAGTCGGTGTTCCTGCGTCCGAAGTCTGCGTCGGCAGAGGCCGGATCGGGCGTCGATCGGATTGGTATCCTTCTGAAATGGCCTCCCGCCTGCGTTGGTGGATCCCTGCGTGGATCTGGATGACCGGGATCTTCATCGGTTCGACCGATGCGCTCTCCAGCCGTCGGACGTCCCGAATCCTGGGGCCGTTGTTGCGGTGGCTCATCCCGGATATCGGCCCCGAGACCCTCGATGCCGTCCAGTGGGGGGTCCGCAAGCTAGGGCACTGCACCGAGTTTGGCATCCTGGCCATTCTCCTCTGGCTGGCCCTGCGGGGATCCCACTGGCGTCGGACCGATCCCTGGGACCGCCGATCGGTCGGGGTTGGCTGGCTTCTCGCCGCGGTCTATGCCGTGAGCGACGAATGGCACCAGTCATTCGTCGCCACCCGGCAGGGACAGGCGATGGATGTGCTCATCGACGCCTCGGGTGCCGCGGTTGCCCTGCTCCTGCTCAGCTGGATCGCCGGGCGGCGGTGGTGGCCGTTCCGGCCTTCTGGAACCTCCTGAGGGTCGCGGGTCGGCTCTGAGCGGCACGACGGTTCCCGAAGCCATTGGCAGGCGGCCGCAGTGATCCGGCGGAGAAGACGGGGACTCACACGGTGACGCGGAGGCGCGGAGGAAGAACACGGAGGAGAAACGGGAAACAGGATAGGGCACCGAACCCCGGGCCTCCGGCGGAATGACCTGGCCGAGGCCGAAGGCCTCGACGGGTGGGTGATGCAGTGCCCTGCATCACTGGGCGCGGGAGCGCCCACCCCGGTAGGGACGGCCTCCGTGGCGCCCCCATCTTATCCGCGAGGGGTTGACCGACCTCGTGTTCCAGCCGGGATCCTGTGACGCTGCAGAGGCCCCCGCCCCCCTTCATGGATATAGGATGCTTGGCGGACCGAGATGGGCCCATGGCCGAGCCCAGCCCTGCCGGCATCGCCTCTGTCCTGATCTCCCCCGCCTTTTCTCCGTGTCTCCGCGTCACCGTGTGAGTCCCCTCTGGTTCAACCGCGGCCTTAGGTTGCCGGTTGTCACCCCTCAGGCGTCGAAGAGATGGCGGTAGGGGAAGACTCGCCTCCGGGCCCGGTCGGTCGCCGCGTCCACGAAGGCAGGGTCGCGGGCGCACAGGGTGCCGAGCCAGTCGACCCGGACCTCGATGCCGGAGATCCGGGGCAGGTCCAGGCGGTCGCTGTCCCAGCAGGCCATGATCGTCGGCACCTCGGGGATCCGACCCCCCGTGTGCGTGCGACAGGCCCTCTCCAGGAGGGCCAGGCCGTCGGCGTCGAGCGGCAGGATCCCCTCGTCGTGGAGCTGTCGCACCAGCACCGCCGCCCGGGCCCCATGGCCCGGGTCCGTCAGGTCGTTGTGCCGACAGGAGTCGTGGAGCACCGCGAATCCGCTGATCACATCTGCCCGGATCCCGGGCGTCGCCGTGGCCAGGCGCAGGCCGTTCTCCAGGACGCGCGCCCAGTGACCCACCCCATGCAGTCCGTTCCACCGGAGCCGATACCGCGTCCGGACCGCGGCGACGCATTGGACCAGGACCGCCTCCCACCCCGGCGGGATCGGCGGGGTGGGAGGCAGAGGGTGGGCTTCGGGTAGGATGTCGCTCATGCGCGGGCGCGGAGGCGAAGGGATGGGTCACGGACGGAACACCTCGAGGCAGACCTTCAGCGTGTTCTCGTGAAGGTCGAGGACGTTTCCGAACGGCTGTTGGTACCCTCCCGCGAGGTTCCAGACGATCGGGATGCCCCGGTCCTTGGCGAACCGGAACACGATCCGGTCACGCTCCAGCATCTGCTCCGTCGTCAGATCGCCCCCGAGCGGATCGTCCCGATGCGGGTCGGCCCCGGCCTGGTAGATCAGGATCCCGCACTGTGCAAAGGGTTGGAGCTCCCGGGTCAGCGTTCCAAGCCATGCCTCGGCCCCGCTGAAGCGATGGAATTGTTCCCCGTAGGTGAGGTGGACGATGTGCTTCAGACCGAGGTGCTCGATGATGTCGACGGTTCCATTCCCGTAGTGGCAGTCGAAGTCGACGATCCCGACCCGCTTCACCTTTTGGCGGCTCCGGAGCAGCTGCGCAGCGATGGTCAGGCCATTGAAGGTGCAGAAGGCGCCTCCGGAGTGGTACTTGGCGTGGTGGAATCCGCTGGTGGGCGAGATGGCGATCCCCTGATCCAACGCATGCACGGCGGCATGGTACAGGCTGCCGGAGGTGTAGGGCAGGCTGTCGGCAACCTCCTTGAGCATGTTGCCGAACCCGTTCTCCTGGAAGCCGTCCAGGACGTCGTCGACATACTCGCGCTCATGGCTGGTGTAGAGGTCGGCCCTGGTGAGCGGTGCCCAGTCGGTCCGTGTCTCGATGCCCGGATGGCCCTGGATGCGTTCGACAAACTTCCGGGGCTTGCCGGCGCTGGGGCTGAACGACTCGTTGTTCGGGACGTTCTGCTCAGGTCGATAGAAGACGGCGATGGGGCCTTGGGAGGTGAGGTTTTTGGATCTGGTTTCTGGCGAGGATTTCCGGGTTATGTTTCGGGATCAGCATGACAGATCCGGGTGACAGGGACTGGCACAGGGGTCGGCGGGACGGGGACTCACGCCGGCCGTTTGACGGATTCATCGCCGCCAACAGATCGCCGCCAACAGGGCCGTGATCCGGGCCGCCCGCATCGTGGTGGACTTCCTGGTCTCCGCCGATCCCGTATTCCATCCGCACCCCCGGGCGCGCGAGGAGCTCTTTCGTTCGAGAAGCCGTGGGGTCCGATCCTCGACGTGATGGGTGTCGGCTGACACTCCGGCGGTCATGTCGCCGGATCCGGATCGCGGAGGCGGTGGCTGAGGAGGGTTCGACGGCTGCTCTTCCCGCCGGCGGCATTGCGGATCGTCGCATCCGGTCCTCTGACATGGACCGCCTTCTTGGCGCGGGTGATCGCGGTGTAGACGAGTTCGCGGGTGGCGAGCGGGCTGTCGGGATCCGGGAGCACGAACAGGACCTCGTCGAACTCGCTGCCCTGGGACCGGTGCACGGTCATGGCCCATGCGGAGTTCCGCTCGGCGGGCAGCTGGCTGAGTTCGAGGCGCTGGGGGGGCTCCCCGGAATTGCCCGGGAAATAGGCGACCGTCCCGGAACCCTCCCTCATGAGCACGCCGATGGATCCGTTCTTCAATCCCGTCTCCCGATCGTTGCGGCTGATGATCACGGGTTCGTTGGGCGAGCGGCCGGGATGGGTCTTCTCCATCTCCCTGCGGATCGCCTGATCGACCTTCCGGCTCAATCCGATCGCACCCAGACCTCGTTTTCCGCGGAATGGGGTGAGGATGCGGATGCGATCCAGGGCCTCGAGGGCATCCTCGGGTGTCGTGGCGAGGGCCACCTTCCAAAGACACTGCTTCACCGTATCGGGGATCTCGTCCCAGAACGGACCCCTTCCGTGGTCGCCATGCCAGAGGAGTCCATCCTGCCTGGGCGCCTGCCCCATCGGAACCCGATGGTCCTCGAGGAGGCGTGCCGCCGCCTCGGGATCGCGATCCTCGAGCGCCTTGGCGATGCGCACGATCCCGGGAGAGTCCTTGGAACGATGATTCTCCTCGAGCCTGACCGACGCCGGGGCGAGCGGGGAGGGGCTCCCGTCCCCCCCCGTTCGCACCAGCGAACCGAGGACATCCCCTTCGGCGACGCTCTCCAGCTGGTTCGGATCCCCCAGGAGGATCAGGCAGGCCGATTCCTGCAGCGCCGCCAGCAGGGACTGCCAGAGGAGGGTGTCGATCATGGAGCATTCGTCGACGACCACCACGTCGGCCCGAAGCCGGTTCCCCGCGTTGAAGCGGCAGCATCCGGTGGCCGGATTGAAGCCGAGCAGCTGATGGAGTGTGTCGGCTCCTCCGGCGATGCGGTCCAGCTCGCCCTTGATCGGAGCAAAGTGGGAGGCCAGTCGGATTCCCTTCACGGCATCGCGCATCCTCAGTGCGGCCTTCCCCGTGGGGGCCGCCAGCCGGATCACCGGTGGATTCCCGGGCCGGTCGTCGACCAGCAGCGCCAGGAAACAGGCGACGACCGTGGTCTTCCCGGTGCCAGGCCCCCCGGTGATGAGGGTCAGGGAGTTTTCCAGGGCGTGGCGGATGCCATCCCGCTGGCGGTCGTTTGGAGCCAGAACCGCGTCCTTGCCGGATTCCTGTTCCTTGAGCCGCTCCATGAGGATGTCGGTGGGTTTCGACAACGCCGGCCGCCGACGTCGGGCCCGGGCCAGAAGCTCCCGGGCGATGAACCGTTCCGCGCTGTAATAGCGCCAGGACTGCAGGAAGGTTTCCGATCCCGCCCGGCGCAGCACCAGGGGCTTCGGGGTTCCCCCGACGTCCCCCGCCCGCGCGATGTCCCCCCACGCCGAAGGATTGACCGGGATGCCTGTCGAGAGGTCCTGCGCCGTCCCACCCTTCATCGCCTGGGTCTCCAGAAGCGCCAGCACATCCGTCGCCCGTTCAGGGGGCAGGCCCCACTCCCGGATGAGGAACCTGACCTCGGGCCGATCCGAGGTGGGAATGGAGAGGGTCAGCGGGTGCATGGGACAAAGAGGGTGTCGAGGGCGGTGAGCATGGCATCGGAGGGCTGGATCCGCAGGACACCGCGGGAGGTGCCCGGCTCGATGTCGCGGAGAAACACTAGCCACGACTGGTTGGCGTGGGTGCATGGAAGGTCGAGGAACCGGAGGTGTCGACGGAGGGCGACCAGATAGAGGTGGCACTGCAGCAGGTAGTGGGAGTCCATGGCGCAGTGCATCAGCTCCTCCTCGACGTAGTCCTCCAGTCCCGTTCCCAGCCTGTTGGTCTTCCAGTCGATCACCCCCCAGCTGTCCCCGGTGCGCATCAGACGGTCGATGAAGCCCTGTAGGAAGCCTCGGCCCACCTTCTGGGAGAGTGCGTCGAGCTTGTCCGCATACTGGCTCTGGCCCTCCGGTGCATGATGTCTGAAGCAGTCGACGAGATGGGCGAAGGACACGTCCTCGCGCAGCGGCAGATGGAAGTGCCACTCGGAGGCGTGTCGATCCGGACAGAGCTGGTGGAGCGGGAGATCGCCTGCGCCCGGGAGACGGATCTCCCGAAGCCGCCCGAGGAGGTTCCCGAGGATGTCCTCCCATGAGGGTGTGCCGGCCGGCGGCTCCGGCAGCCTCGGTCCCTTCCGGAGATGCTCGGCGAGGGCGACCGGGTCGAACGGCCTGAAATCCCACCCCTCGATCCAGTCATGGAGGACCGTCCCCACCTCGGCTCCTCCCGGTGCGCCAAGGAAGAGATGGCCTGAGTCGACCCGGTGTCGAACCCGCGTCATGGAATCGTCCTGATCCTCCTCCTCCTTCCGCGGCTCGTCTCCATGCACGCTCCGGTCCCGGGTCAGCGTGGAGAATGAGGTCACCCGCCATGGATCCGGGATCACGGGTGGCATCGGCGCGGGGACGAGCTGCCCGACCTCCCCGGCGGAGTCCCTCCCCAGACGGGTGGCATCGGGATCCGGCGGGGGGCCGAAGGTCATCCATGGCCCATCCTCGGGCTGCGCTTCATCGCGGTGCCGCGCTCCCAGCCTCTCTAGCACTGCCTGGTGGCGTGCGGTGCGGCCGGAGTTGACGGTGGCCTCCCACGCCCCGGAACACCCCTCCACGGGGTCAGGCCTGTCGAGAAGCCAGTCGAGGGAACTGACCTTTTTCACCCTCTCCTTCCCGGAGCAGCTGTAGCTGGCCATCCAGACCCGGACCCTGGCCCGGGTGAGGGCGACATAGGCGAGCCGCAACCGCTCCTCCAGCTGGACCGTTGCAAACCGCCATGAGGTCGTCTCCTTGTCCCCGCCCTCGAGGAGCCCCTGGTGCACCAGTTCGTCCCGGCGTCCCTCCGCCCCGGGCGTGGCGGCGTTGCGCAGGGTGTCGATCGACCTGGGGTTATGAAGCGGCTCGGCGAGGTAGGGACAGAAGACGAGGGGGAACTCCAGTCCCTTGCAGGCGTGCAGGGTCAGGATCTGGACGGAGTCGCGGTCCGTGGACAGCTGCAGCTGCCGTTCCTCGACGTCCGCGCGGGTCTCGGCACGGGTGATCTGCTGTCCGAGCCAGCGGACCAGATCCTCGGGAGAGTCGGCCTCGTCCCGGCTGGCGAGCAGGAGGAGATCGGTCAGCTGGCGGTGGTTCGTGGCCCGGCGTTCCCCGGTGAGCGGGATCAGGGCGAGTCGATGCGTCACCCCGAGAGTCATCGGGCCACGATCTGGCGACTCGAGGTCCGCAAACAGCGCGGCGAGCCCATGGTCCTCCCATCGGGACTTCCAGTGGGTGAAGAGATCCAGCCATGCCGTCGCCTCCGCGGTAGCCCCGTCGGCCGAGGCCGGGTCGTTCGCGATGAGCCGGGCCAGTCGCGTCGCATCGAGGCCGATCAGCCGCGTCGCCAGCGCCGCCCGCAGCCGGGTCTTTCTCCGCGGTGTGACGATCGCCTTGAGGAGCAGCAGGAGATCGCGGGCCTCGTCCGTGTCGAACACATCGGCCCCCGAGTTGATCACCACGGGAATCCCCCTCTTCTGGAGCGCCTCCGCCATGGTGTCGGCCTGGGCATTCGTGGCCACCAGCACCGCGATGTCGGCCGATGTGACGGGACTGTCCGCATGAACCTTCCCCCTCGGGTCGACGGTCCGGAGGATCGCCCCGTCCCGGAGCAGATGGGTGATGACGGTGGCGACCCGGGCCGACAGGCCCCGGACGCGGTCGTCCTTCCGCCGGAAGCTGCCCTTGCCCGAGTCGGAAAACAGCCACACGTCGAGCCGTGACTGGCATCGGCCGCCCACGAGCAGCTGAACGTCCCTGTCCAGACCCGATACGGCCGGCTCAAAGGTCATCGCCGGATTGAGGAAGGGCCGGGGTCCCGAGAAGAGCCGGTTCACGGCATCGACCAGGGCCTGGGGGGAGCGGAAGGTCCGGTTGAGGGTGAAGCGGTTCCGGGCCTGATCGCGGGCGGTGAGGTAGGTCTCCAGATCGGCTCCTCGGAAGCCGTAGATCGCCTGCTTCGGATCCCCCACGAGGATCAGATGCCGGGGCTGCTCCTCCCGGAGGAAGATGCGTTTGAAGATCGCGAACTGCCGGGGATCGGTGTCCTGGGACTCGTCGACGAGGGCGATCCGGTAGCGGTCCGCAAGGCGGGTTGCCAGACGCTCGGCCTGCGCCGTCGTCCTCCCGTCCGGACCCGTCCCGTGCAGGGCGTCATGCAAGGCGCCGATCAGCCCGTCTTGGGTGATCAGCCGGTGGCGCTCGAGCGTTCTCCGCACCATCTGGTCCACCTCATGGGCGAGCTCGAGCTGCCAGGCCCATTGCAGTTCGCTGGCAAGCTGAACCAGCCGGGAGGTGTCCTGGTGCCAGGCCGAGGATTCGATGCCGGGCTTGCTGGCGCTGGGAACCTTGCTCCACAGCTTCTTCACAGCCCGCGACACGGCAAACCAGAATCCGGCATCACGGGCCGATCCCCCATGGATCGCCCTCAGCCAGTCGATGGCCTCCGCGGAATCCGCCGGCCCCCCCTTGTTCCACCGGGACATGGCGCCGATGCGTCCTTGGATGTCCGACCAGTTCTCCGCGATCGCAAGCCTCGTGATGATGACTTCCATCTCCGCCCGCACGGTCTCCATCCCCCGGGGTTCCGGTCGGGGCACCGGTGGCGGGACGCGGCGAAACGCGTCCGCCACGGTCTTTGCGTCGTCGAGGGACCACTCCAGACCCGTGGCGATCGCCGCCATGAGGGGGTCGTCCCGCAGTCGGCCGATCCAGGCCTGCCGCAACGCCAGCCGTCGCTGCTCGGAATCGTCGGTCACGACCTCGGGCAGCACCGGCAGTCCGCAGAGCGCCCCCTCCTGCTGGAGCGTCCGCTGGCAGAAGGCATGGATGGTCGATACGGCCAGATGGTCCAGGTTCGCCATGGCCCGGCGGAGACGGACCGTCGCCGTGTCATCGGCGACGAGCCGCACGCGGAGTGCCGCGATGTCCTCGGTCTCGATGCCCGGGTCCGCCACCGGTGGCGCCGCGAGGACCGCCAGGACCCTTCGGACCCGGTCGGCCAGTTCGCGGGCCGCATCCTTCGTGAAGGTCACCAGGAGGAGCCGCGACAGGTCGGGCAGCGATCCTTCCAGGAGCAGACGCGGGACGAGATGGCTGATGGAGTAGGTCTTGCCGGTGCCTGCGCTGGCCTCGATCACCGTCAGCCCCGGGGCGAACTGGGAGGAGCGCAGATGGAGCGGCTGGGGGGATGTCGGGGTGTTCATGGTTTGGACGTTTTGGTCTTTGCCGGACGTTTTCCCCGCCCCGTGCCTCCCGATGGGGATCCCGTCGCCCCAGCCGCCGCCTCCGCGGTCGTGACCCGGCTGTCCCACCATTCCGAAAGGGGCCTGGACACCAGACAGCTCCACCGGATCCAGTCATCGACCCGTTCCTCCGAGAACGGGTCCGAATCCCGCCAGGCGAGTCGGGCGGCCGGGTGGAGGCCCTCACCCGGCGGGGAGCCGTTCCACCCCTCCTTCTCCCACTCCTCCCTCGCAGGGCCCAGATCCCGGGTCCCCGGATCCTCCTTCAGCGCCTCGGCCAGCGTTGATCCTGTCTCGGGTGCATGACACAGGGGGCGATGCCGTCCCAGCCGATGGCCTTCCAGGAAGCCGTCGAGCAGGGTCCGGGCTCTTTCGGGCGGGATCGATGGCAGGATCCAGCCGGAGGGACAATCGAGGCCCAACACCTGGCACTCGACGGGGCTGTCGAGACAGACGGTCATCAAAAGGGTCCTGAGGAAGGGTCCCAGCTGGTGTTGGGGCTTCTTGTCGTATCCCCCGGGACGGTACTCCACGAGGCGACCGGTCGGATCGGATTCGGAGCCGGGAATCCACCTGCAGTCCCCCACGAGGTGCCCGCCGCCGGGAATGGGATGCTTCAGCGACTCGATCCGGATCCGGGGCAGGAGGCGCCGGAGGGCCGAGGCCAAGGGGTCGCACTCGAGGCAGACACGCTCCCAGGTGAGCTCCCCAAGGGCTCCCGGCGGGAGTCGGCGCCCGGCCCGGAGTCGGGCGCCCATGACCTTTGGATCCCCGTCGCGGGACGAATCGAGCTTCGCAGCAATGGCCTTGTCCCGGGCGGAATATTCCTCGAGCGGTCCAAGGTCGATCGGCGCATCATCGAGATCCCGGTCATCGTCCTCATCCTCCTCGGACGCCACCTCGAGGGCCTTGAGCCAGCCCCGTGCCGGATTCTTCCAGAAGGAGATCAGGTCCGTCAGGGAAAGCTCCCCGGGTCCCGGCCCGACCGGTGTGTCCACGCCACCGAAGAAGGGAACCAATCCGCCACCGGAGGCGGAGCCGAGCCCGGTCGCGATCGCATGGGCCGTCTGGCTGAAGGAGGGTGGCAGTGCAGCGTCCCTCCGGAAGTAGGCATCGGAGAACGGATGCACCGGATGGGGACGGACGAGGTGTTGCGCGGGGTCCGGGGTTTCCGACCGCGGTCCCATCGTGTCCCGGGCGACCCGGAGCAGGTCCTCGACACAGGAGGACAGGGGCCCGTCGTGCGGGGTGCGCAGGCTGCGGTTGGAGGCCATGAGGATGAGGCGATCCGTGGGGGCGAGGACCAGGTCGAGGAAGCACTGCCGGTCCTGGCTCCGCGGATCCTCGTCCCAGACCTCCGGCCGCTGGACCAGAAGATCCCACGCGGGGAATCGTGACGGTCGGGGGAATGCGCCATCCTGGAGGCCCAGGATCGCCAGGACCCGGCAGGGCAGTCCGTGGATCTGGTCCAGGCGTCCGACGAGGATCCTTCCGTCGAGGCTGGTCCGGAGGCTCGTCTCGTTCTCGAGCCTGGCCTCCAGCCAGTCGAGGACGCCTCCGACGTCGAGCGGTGTCGGTGCCTCCACATCCCGCAGCTCCGTGAGGAGCCGTCGGGCCGCGGCGACCGGGTCGGCCTGATCCTCCGACCACAGGAGGTGTGTGATGGCGGCATCCAGCCGTTCGGCCCAGTCGCGGGCCGGAACGGCGACCTCCCAGGCCGTGAGGTGGGACGCGACGCGACCCAGCCACCCCGCCAGCGCCAGCTTCTTCGGCTCGTCCTGGGCGAGATCGCTGGCGAATGGCAGGACGAGGTGGCCTGCCGCGGAGTCGGCCGCAGGCACCGTGCCGAACCAGAGTCCCGCCACGATGCGTTCGATGGCCGCGGCCCAGGTGCCCTCCTCCCGACTGCCCGGACCGCCGAACCCATGGGTGAGACCGACCTGGCGGATCGTCTCGACCAGGGTGGCCCGGATGCTGTCGTCCTCCTCCACCTCGAGGTGGTGCAGCACGGCTGGGAGGCCGAGCAGGTCGATCACCTCGCTGGCGGTGCGACGTCCCAGCGCGAGCCGCAGCAGCGCGAGCAGGCCCGCCGAGACCGGGTTGGCTTCCCGTGCCGGAATGGCGGTCAGCCTCACCGGCAGGTGGTCCCGCGGCTCCTTCCCGGGCGCCACGGATGGCTGGTCCTCGGGACTCCCCACAGGCCCGAGGGCCGCCCCGAGCACCCCTTCGATCAGCGGGGCATAGGTGTCGAGGTCCGTCACCGCGACGAGGATGTCGTGGGGCCTCAGATCCCGCAGATCCCCCAGCGCCCGCAGGAGCTCGTCGCGGAGCACCTCCAGCTCACGTCGGGGGCTGTGGCAGCAGTGGATCTGGAGGCTGCTGTCCGTCCGTGGAACTGCAGGTGGGGCCCCGCCCGGACGGCACCGCTCCCGGAGATCCGACTGGATCCTGGACAGAAGGGTCGGTCCGCCTGCCGTCGACGGACGGAATCCGGACCGGACGGGGTCCATCAGCGGCAGTCGTTCCCGCACCATCCGCAGAAAAGCCAGTCCACGTTGGCCGAGGTTGGACATCAGGGGATTCCCTTCCGCTGCCGGGTCGTCCGCCCCGGCACGAGGCCCCCCGTCCCTCGATTCCTCGCCGACCTTGGTCGGCACCAGGAGGAGGCATTCGATCGCCCATCCACGTCCGGCGAGTCTGCTGAAATGGTCCAGCATCAGCGGGTCGAGCCGGTCATTCCCAACGACGAACAGGGGAGGGCGGGAGGGATCGGGAGCGTCTGCGGGGTCTGGATCCAGGCAGGCCGGATGGGGGATTCCGCCAAGCTCCGCGGCAAGACGGCGCCAGAGTTCCCGCTGCCACGCCTCGTCCTCCGGGGGTGTGTCGGCGAGGGGATCCCACCATCCGGCGGACGACCAGCTCCTGATCCCCTCCGGACGGAACCGTCCGTACCGCTCGAGCTGACGCGCGAGCAGTCCTGCGAAGGCCAGCCGATCCCGCGGGGAGATCCCTGCGCCGCCGTCGTCGACGCCCAGTCGCGGGGCGAACCCGTCGACATGCGGCAGGATCCGCCACCTCAGGGCATCCGCCTTCCATGCTGCAAACGACCGGGACACGGGGACCGGCACCTCGTCCCCGAATCCGCGGGGATAGGCGGAGAGGGGCACGAATTCGAGGCCCATGCTCACACCGTTCCTGCGTGCGAGCCCGATCTGGAGCCATTCGGCGAATTGGGACGTGGGCACGATGACCCGGATCGGACGCGGGATGCCCGATCCCACCGCGGCCCCGCGCTGGACGGCGGCAAGGCGGTCGGAGAGATGGAGGAGCACCTCTTCCGGACGGTCACAGAGGCTCAGGGACAGGCTCATGCGGGGAGATTCTTCGAAGGCTGCAGTCGGAGTGAACCCCGGTCCCTCTGAACTGTCCACCCACGGTGTGTGGGCCGCCCGGTTTCGCCGACGTCGCCAGGGACATGGACGGGCCGGGAACAGGTCACGGACCGGGATGGTGCGGGGGATTGCCTCTCACATGGCTTCGGAACGCCGGGGCTCCCAGGGGTTGGGGTCATGGAACCCATCATGCGGGATCGGTGTGACAGGAATGGACACACGAAGCGTGCCCGGAAGAGGGGCTTCCACGGCGACGCCCAGGCGCTGGGGAGGAATGGGGAGGGGAGGGACAAGAAACCGGCGGAGGTGCCCGCGGTTCCGTCCTGTCCCACCCGCGACACCCGCCTCGGTCGGCTGGCCGACACCATGGACCTCTGGGCCCCCGCCTCCGGGTGGACTCCGCTTCGGAGGTCGGGGACGCCCATGATCCAGTGACGAGCTACGGTCCGCTCTCAGTTCGTGATCAGGCTCCGGTGGAGGAGCGTGCCGAGGGCCTGGTCGTGGGTGTCGAAGCGGACCGAGTGGTCGGTGCGTCGGGTGATGAGCTCGACCCGGGGCGGCACGGGTTCGCGGCGGACCAGGTCGCCCGACTCCGGGGAGTCGAGCCAGGGACGGATCTCCGCGGCGGTGTCCAGGGCGCCCTTGCGCTGCGGCTGGCCGGATTCCTCGAGGGCCTCGAGGATCGCCGCGTCGAGCAGCTTGTCCCACAGCTTCAGGAACAGGACGTGGGAGCCGTAGACGTCGGCCGAGCTGAGCGCGCCGTTCACCTCGAAGAGGTAGCCGACGGCGTCGGCCCTATCCGACACCAGACCTCCAAGGCGGGCGTGGAACTCGCCGCGGCGCCTCTGGATCCCCTCGTGTTCCCGGGTGAGCTGGTAGCTGGACGGGGAGACCTTGTGGCAGACCTCCTCCCCGAGGCTGGCCGCGAGGGCCTGCTGGGAGTCTGCGATGCGTCTCCAGACCTCGGCCTGGCTCCGGCCGAGCTTCGCGGCCATCCGGAGCTTCTTGCCGGCAAGATGCATGTCCGAGCTGGAGAAATGGGTGGCGTCCTCATTGGCGCGCCGATGCCAGCGGCCCCGCTCCACACAGAACGAGGGGATCGGAACCCGCCCGGATCGGGCGGGCAGGACGAGATCGACCCCGAGGGTGCGGTCCTGGCGGCCGCCCTTCACGATGTCGCCGGCCTGGATGTAGAGGTCGAGGTGTTCCGACAGGTTCTCGACCTCGAGCTGGCCGACCTCACCGGTCTCGTGGACCAGGACGGACCTGGCCTGGAGGGCCTCGGCGAGCGGCATGAACCGGGTGCCGTCGAACGTGTCGGGCCCATGGATCAGGCGAAGGGTGAGGTTCTCGTGGGTGAAGGGTTCCGAGAGGCGGAATGGGGTGTCTGTCATGGCCGCCATCATTGCAGACCGGAGTGACATCCATGGTCACAGCCTGAGGCCGGACCGGTGAAGGAGGGGAACGTCCCGCGGTGCGCCCCGGAATCCCGGCCATGGGCAGGGCTCCACTTCCGGGCTGACGCCGATGGTTTCCGTCACGCAGGTTTTCCATCCGGAAGAGGAGGAATCCATGACATTTGAGACGATCAACATGAAACGGCTGATGATGTTCCTCCGAAATGCCCTTGGCAGGGGCGAGGACGGTTGGTCTGACCTGGTTCACCTCTTGCCGGGGTGCCTCGTTGGCACGGAACTGGTGGTGCGTGGCCAGCGTCCGGCGGAGGATCTGGAGGACCTCGGCGTGGCGGTCCGGGCGGTCCTCGAAGGGATCTACACGCGCCGTGGGAATCCAGCCTCGAAACTGGATGCGGTTTCGCCCCACCAACTTGCGGGTCAGCTGGAAAGCCTTGTCCGACAGCTGCGCGACATGCGGTCCCCGGAGGAGGTCTCCCTGGATCTCAAGGAAGCGCATGGGGAACGGGCGCAGCTCCTCGAGGCGCTACGGGCAGACTGCGATGCAGCATCGAGGTCCCAGGACCCTGGGGGCACGACGACACCGGGTCTCGACGGTTGCAGCAGCGGATGGGTCTGCTGGAGGACAGGCTCAACGCGTTGCATAAGGAACTGGAGCGCTGCGGCAGGTGGAAGGCGATGGTGCTGGGGTCCCTCGTCAACCTCGACGACCCCCTCTGCATCCGAAAATAGCGGTGGGTCGTTCCAGACCTGGATCTAGGGGCTGGGACTGCCGTCCTCCGGGACCCTCCCGCGCTCCGTTCCACGGGATGCCGAAGCGGGTTGCCATGGATTCGGCAGACCTCCGGGAGATCTGGAAAGGGCACCGGAGGTTCGGCAGTCGAGGACGTGGGTCCGGGGCGATTCATCCGGAGGTGTCCGGAGACGGGGAAGGCACGGGGGAGCAATGGGGAACATGCTTGGCCAACGAATCTCGGGCCTCCGGTGGAATGACATGGCCGAGCCCGAAGGCCTCGACGGGTGGGTGATGCAGTGCCCTGTATCACGGGCGCGCGAGCGCCCGCCCTGGTCGCAACGACCTCCGTGGCGTCCCCATCTTATCCGCGAGGGGTTGAGGATTGCAGTAAGGGTGACAGTGACGGCCACAGGCTTCGAGGAAGGGAGGAAAAATGGCCTCCATGGCAAAACCGGAATCGACATCAGGGTGACGCGATGGGATTCTTTTTTTTACTTTCTGTCGAAAGCCGCAGTCCGGGGCATGTTTTGTCGTGGTTGCGCCGCTGATCACCATGGAAACCCAAAACTCGAATGGTCACCTCGGTCTGAAGGCATCCGGTGGCCCGGGTGCCGCCCTGTCAGCCCACCGCCTCGAGGTGGGCGAGGTTCGGCATTTCACCTATCGGAAGAAGAACGGGGAGTTGCGGAGATACCAGGTCACTGTGGGGCGCGTCGAGGGCACCCGATTCAGCGGGCTATGTTCCCGCACCGGGAGGATCCTTCACAACCTTCGCCTGGACAGCATCTTGGAGTTCCATCCCGTCGAGGATGTCTCCAACGCTGAAGCGCATTCCGGTGCGCAGGACAAAGCCCCCGGGGAACAAGGACTGTCATGACGAAATCAGAGATCCGGGAAGCCGTGGAACTGGTTCTCGTCGGCTATCCCGGCAGGTTCACCGGAAAAGACCAGAAGACCCTCAGGGCCGAGGGCACGAAGGTCATCCAGACGTTGGCCGACATGGCGGAGGCCGACATCCAAAGTGCAGCCGTCTTCACAGAGGAGTCCCATGGCATTCCGTCTTGATTCCATCACTGCGGATATCCGCGGGCCTCTTCGTGGCACCGTGCTGAAGGGATTGGCCGGACTTGACCTGATCGTTCTTCTTGGGCCCAACGGATCCGGCAAGTCGACTCTGCTGGAGCCCCTGAAGAACGGTTCCAGAGGCGTAGGTTGCCTGGATCCCGCGACGGGGAGAGCCGAATCCTTCAGTGCCACGGGGGTGAACCAGAAGGTTGCCTTCCTCACCTCGGTGCAACTCATGGAGAAGTTCCGTGATCTGAACGACGCATTGGACCTTGCAGCCAATTCCATCCGCCCTTCGGATGAGGCGCTTGTTCTCGGAAAGTTGAAGGGCCAGTTGGACAAGGACACCCCCGAAGCATCCGATCCTCCGGGTCTGGAGCACCTTCGGGGAGACTATCTACAGCAGGACCGGATATGCGGTCCCAACCCCAGAACGGTCGATGAGTATGAGCGTCTTGGCCGGCGGCTTGCCGATCGGAAGGGCGTGGTGTGGCGGTCGATCGACCTCGATGCAGAGGCGGGAGACCGGAAGGCGGCGGAACTCCAGCTCCTGCCCGAATCACGGAAGTTGGCGGGGCTCAACGAACTCCGTCCCGGACTGAATGATCTCCACCAGCTACCCCAGAACCCAGCGATGGTCCCGGCGGGTGCACTTGTGGATGCGGAGACCCAGTTGAGGTCGGAGCTCGAGGCGGCAAGGAATGCCGTCGAGGGACTTCCACCCCCCGGTGCTGGCGTGACGCTGGGGGACGAGGCGAAGGCCGTGTTGCAGCACCTCAACGACGCCTTGGAGGCGATCCAGGCGGTTTTGGACGCAAAGGATCTCCTGAAGGAGGTCCGGACCAAGGCGAAGAGATTCCTCGAAAAACGCGAGGTATCCCCCGCGCAACCCGCCGAGTGCCCTGTTTGCGAGGTGCAGATCAATGCCTCGCAGATCATCCTCAGGCTTGGGGAACAGACCTCCGGTACTGATGTCGAGGCCGACGAACTAGGGGGCAGGAAAAAAAAGTTCAAAAACGTGCGGGATCGCCTGCATCCGGTCTTGGAGCGGTGGGCGGCAGCAGTGGGTCCAGGCCGTGACGCGTTCGTCGTGCTGACCGGATCGGTGGAGTCGATCGGACTGAAGCTGGCCCCCACGGTCGGATCCGATGAATCAGTCCGGATCGCAGCGGAGGACCTCAGGAATCGCTGTGGGCAGTGGAACGAGGAATATTTCGGTGGACCGACCCGACAGGCGTTGGAAGGGATCCGTGACCTTGGCCATTGCGCTGAGACCTACTCGAAAATGCGGGAACAGATTGAAGCCGATCTGAATCAGGACCTGGCTGCGGCGCAGAACGACTTCAAGAATTTCCAGAAGATTGGGGATGCCTTGGCGGCGGCGCGAGCCCTGGATCGCCTTGAATGGAGTGCCAATCCCGATGAGGCCGAGGCGGAGCGACTTCGGACCGAACAACGACAGACCTGGCTGGAGGTGTTGCAGCAGATGATCACGGAGCGACAATGCCGTGCCAGTTCCGCCAGGGATGAGGTCGTAAACGACCTGGGGGTCCAGGAACGGTTCAACCGTTTCATCGAGAAGGTCGGTCCCATCCATCCGTCGCTTCGGCAGATGGCCTTCCGTGGCAAGCGGCTGGACGTTGGCGGCCAGGACAGAACGGAGGACCTCTCGGAAGGACAGCGGGTCCTCGTGAACATCGCCGCAGCAATGGCCGTGGTGGGCAAGGTGGCGGGAACCCCTGACCACAAGCCGGGCTGGATCGCATTCGATGAGCCCACGAATGGCCTTGATGACGACGGGCGTGGCGGGGTCGCAGATTATCTGGGTGGGATGTCGCTGGCGGATGTTCCCAGCCAGATCATCGTGGCCACCTTCGACCGGCTCTTTGCCGACGGCCTGATCCAGAAGGCGTTGACCTCGGGTCGTGCCGTGGGCCGTGTGGAACTGCCGCAGTTCGAGCCGGGACGTTGTCTCGACCTCGCAGTCCAACGGCCCTGAACCGAAACCCTTCCCGCGCCCATGTTCACGCTGTCAAATTCCGCCGTGGTTCTTCTGGAGGAGCTCTTGCGCACACGACAGGCCCAGGCGTTCGGGAGCTGGTTCCAGGACGCCGTGACGGTGGCGCTTGGAACGCTGCCCCAATACGCCAAATGCTATGCCAACCCGGGCGCTGGACAGCCGGACATCCTCGCCGGGAAGACCGGTTTCGAGGTCAAGACGACCTCGATGGGCACGGTCAATCTCGAGGGCAACTACCAGGCGATCCGTCCGCAGTATCCCGTCTTCAAGCTCATCGGGCTCCGGACCGACTTCAGGCCCTTCCTTCTCTGGGTGATTGAGATGCCCCCGGTTCCACCACGCTCGATCACCTTCAGGGCGGTGATGCCTCAGGACACGCCTGTGGATCGCGAGTTGGGTCCGATCCTCGCACAACGGCTGTCGTCGGTGCTGGTGGCGGCGGGGAACTCATGGATCTCCGCTCCCGACCGCAAGGAGGCCTTGTTCGTGCTCGAGAAAATGGCCAAATCCTTGTCATGGCCCGATTCCACGGCCGCATGAGCTGGGCCGGATCGGCCCGGTCGACACGAGACCGGGGCGGGATCACATAATCCGATGACTCTCCGGAGGCGTCTGCCATCCTCCGGCTGGCATCGAGTTTGGCGGCGGGCGTTAGGGTCTCCACCGCTGGGACGCAAGCGGGCCCCTTGCTGTGCCAACGCCCCGACTGTGGCCCGGTCGAAATGGAGCCGTGGCTGCATGAGGAACTGAGTCGCTTCGGCAGGTGGAAGGCGGTGGTGCTGGGGTTCCTCGTCAACCTCGACGATCCCCTCTGCATCCGGAAATGACGGTGGGTCGTTCCAGGCCCGGATCCTTGGGCTGGGACTGCGTTCCTTGTGGAACCTTCAGGAGGGCTGACGTGGGCTTCCGTGAGGCTGTGACCATTCGTGTCACAGGGGGTGTGGTGGACTGGGGGCACGTCAGGCGTTTGCAGGGTGAAGCGGGGCTCGAGTGGAGTCCCGACCTGCCCGGCCCGACATCCCGACCATGAACAAGAACGAGCTGTTGCAGGATGGCCAGACCCTCGCCGCCAACCTCCCCTCCACCCACGGACTCCACCAGTGCCTTGCCGATGCCGGCTACACCGTCGCGGGCCGACACCACATCGACTCCCGCGCGGCGCGTCATGCCCCGGTGCCGGAGGGGCTCCACCCGACCGTCGCGGAACGTCTCGCCACCCTCCATCCCGACGGGCTCTACCTCCACCAGGCCCGGGCCCTCAGGATCCATCTCGCCGGCGACGACGTGTGTGTCTCCACCGGGACCGCCTCGGGCAAGAGCCTCACCTTCATGGCGGCCGCCACCCACACCCTCCGTTCCGACCCCGCCGCCCGGGTCCTCGTGATGTACCCCGCCAAGGCCCTCATCCAGGACCAGCTGATCCACTGGAAGCGATTCCTCGAGCCCCTCGACATGCGGCTGGCGGTGATCGACGGCTCGGTGCCGGTCCGGGAGCGCAAGGAGCTCCTCATGCGCCGACGACTGGTGCTGATGACACCCGATGTCGTGCATGCGTGGCTGATGGGGCATCTGGCGGACCCCGCCATCCGGGCGTTCCGGGAGTCGCTCCGCCTGGTGGTGCTCGACGAGGCGCACGTGTACGACGGTGTCTTCGGGACCAACATGGCCTTCCTTCTCCGGCGGCTGCAGGCCGTGAGCGGTCCGTTCCGGCTCCTTTCGAGCACTGCGACGCTCGGGGATCCGTCGGGGTTCATGCAGGAGCTGACGGGACGGTTCCACGAGATCGTTGGAACGGAGGACGAGGGGGCCCGACGCCACGGCAAGGACATCCTGCTGGTCCGACGAACCCGCCCGGACGGGGTGGACGGCGCGCCCGAGCTGCTGCGGCGTCTGGCCCAGGAGGGCGGGAGCCGGTTCATCGCCTTCGGCGACTCGCGCCGACAGGTGGAGCTGGTGACCGCCGGTGCCTGCCGTCGCCGGGCCGGTTCCGATACGGAGGACGGATCGGAGCCGGACTCCGAAGAGGTGCCTGTGGATCTCTCCGAGGGCATCCTGCCGTATCGCGCAGGCTATGAGAACGTCGACCGGACACGCATCCAGGAGGCCCTCACCCAGGGGACCCTGAGGGGGGTGGTCGCCACCAGCGCCCTCGAGATGGGCATCGACATCGGCGAGGTGGATCTCGTGGTCCTGCTCGACACCCCATCCTCGATGAAGTCCCTGTGGCAGCGCATCGGCCGCGCGGGACGCCGCAGCCACGGGTGTTGCATCTGGCTCGATGGCCGCGCGGCGGTGCCCGACGGGGACGAGGGTCTCCAGGAGTATCTGTCGAGGCCGGTCGAGCCGAACTGGCTCTATCTCGGCAACCGCTACGCCCAGTTCGGCAACGCGCTGTGCGCAGCCTCCGAGATCCGGCAGGTGGATGGGGCGCTCGATCGCTTCCACTTCGCCACCCTTCCCGGGGAGTTCCTCGCGTTCCTCGGGAATGAGCTGAATCCGACCGCACCGGTGGCGACCGACCTCTACCCGATGAAGCAGGAGGCCCAGGACGATCCGCGTCGCGCCTTCCCGCTGCGCAACGGGATCGAGAAGAGCTTCCGGATCACCACGCGTCAGGGCGATTCCCGCGGTGAGATCAACCTCCCGCAGGCGTTGCGCGAGGCCTACCCCGGAGCCGTCTACTACTACATGGCCCGCCCGCATCGTGTCGTCCGCGTCAACCATCGGGAGGGCCAGATCCTCGTCCAACCCGAACGCCACGTGACCACGAAGCCCAACCTCTTCACGATGGCCTTCCCGGATTTCGGGGCCGGCCTCCATTCCCTCGAACGGTTCCCCGACGGGTTCCTGGCGGAGACCACGCTGCAGGTCAGCGAGCGGGTGATGGGCTTCCGCGAGAAGCGCGGCAGGAACGAGACCACGCACGTCTACGGTCCGGGCAGCACCTTCAGCCAGCAGCCCATGACCCGGTTCATCCAGACGACCGGGGTGTGCTGGTCGTTCGGCACGGCGGCGGCGATGTCCGATCGCGTCGGACACGCCATCCTGTCCGCCTTCGCCGTCCTGCAGGGCATCCAGCCCCGGGATCTCGGTGTCGGTCGTTTCAGCTCCGCCTCCGGTCCCGGAGGGCAGGGGCCCGTGACCGGGGTCTGCATCTTCGACAACGCCAATGGCTCGCTCCGGCTCACCGAGCGCCTGCCGAGGCTGTTCCGTGAGGTCCTGGCCTGCGCCCTCCAGACGGCACGACAGCAGGGCGAGGTCGACCTCGTCCAGGCGCTCCTGCTCCTGGAGCAGGAGACGGAGAACGGAACGGTCGTCCCCGCGGAGGGTCCCCGGTCGGACGTCATCGGGATCGGGACCGCACCGGGGCAGGACTGGACCCGGATCTTCGCCGCGGGCTCTGCCGCGATGCATCTCACGGAGGCGGGGGCCCAGGAGGTCACGGTGCGCGAGGCGATCTACACGCCGGCCGGACTCCAATACCTCCTCGACCACCCCACCCCGGAGGTCCGATGGATGGTCGGCGCCGACACGCTGCAGCCGATCCACGGGGTGAGCGTCTTCAGCCTCTACAACATGATGACCGGCGAGCGGAGGCTGGCGGCGTGAGGGGCACTCTACCTACTGATGCGATCTCCCCAGAGCGACCTTCTCCATGGAGGCCCCACAGCCTCAGGATTCCGAACCATCACCAAGACACACAGACACCATGAGCAAACACCCCCCAATCCAGCGGGTTGAATTCTGTAGCCATTCCGGGCCGATCTGCTGCCCGTTCTGCGGGCGAATCGTGCTGCCGGACGACGATACCGATCCCGCCGTCCATCCCTGTTCCCACACGCTCTTCATCGCGACCGATGAGGGTTTCGAGTTCCGCTCGTCTCGTTTCGATGCGCTGATGGAAATCAAGGGGATCGAGGATCAGGACATCGATCCGGGTGACGACGGATGGGATGCCTACACCGACCGGGTGTGCTGCCCCGATTCGGTCAAGATCGCCTCGTTTATTCCCGCCCCCTCGGGCTTCGGGTGTTATGTGGGCTTTGCCCCATGACCCTTCGGCGCACGACATCCCGGGGAGCTACACCGACGGGAATTCTGTTCCCAGGCTGCCTAGCTGTGGCGTTCCAGCATGGCCCGGCTGATCTGGGCCATGCGATCCCGCAGCGATTTCGGCTCGAGCACCGTGACATGATCCCCCCAGCCCAGAAGCCACCGCTCGACCTCGACAAGATTCGTCAGGGTCATGCCGAGGCGGACGCCGCCGTCGTCGAGGTCCTCGATGGCCTGGGTCGGATGCCAGCGGCGTTCCTTCACGAGGTCTGCGGCCCAGTCCCGGAACTCCGCGACCACCCGGATGGGCTTGCCGCCCTGGAAGATGCCGAAGCTTCCCTCCATGTACGTGTCGAAGGAGAACCCCTTCTGCCGCCTGAACGTCCGCTCGAGCACAACGACGTCGCTCATGCGTGTCAGGACGAAGTTTCGGAACCCGTTCCGGGCCTCGTCGTAGGAGATGGCGTACCAGCGGTTGTCGACGCAGGCGAGGTGGTGGGGCTGGACGGTCCGGGTCTCGGGTTTGACCTTGCCGAGAGCCTTGTAGGTGAAGCGGACCATCTTCTGATTCCGGACGCTGCGGCTCAGCTTGTCGAAGGTGTCCAGATTGACCTCATCCGGCGCGAAGGGTCGGAAGGAGAGTTCCTGCTGCATGTCCCCGAGGGAGAGGTGGGTCTCGTTGTCCAGCTGTCCGGCCAGCTTCTTGAAGGCGCCTCGGAGCAGGGGTTCGAAGGGGGTTCCCCGGTAGCTGTTGACGGCGCTGTGGGCGACGAAAAGGGCGAACACCTCCCGCTCGGTGACCGTCGGGAGGGGAAACCTGTCCACCGGCTTCGTGTACCAATACCCGCCTTCCGGATGATAGAACTCGATGGGGAGTTCCATCTGGCCCCGCATGAATTCGATGTCCCTGAGGATCGTGCGGCGTCCGACCTCGGTGATCTTCATCAACCGGGTGCAGTTGGGGAAGCGTTTGGCCACGAGTTCGTCGTGGATCTGAACCATCCGCCTCAGAGGCGGTCGTGCTCGGAGTTCGCGGGTCTTGGCCATGGGTGGGACGACTTGAGGGTCCCCCAAAACCGACCCGGTGTCATCCCTGTTGACCGAATTGTGGCGGGCGGGGCTCCCGTGGCGGGGACAAAGCGGGCGGGCCTCAGCTCTCGGCTCCCGACCCGTCGCCCACCGAATCCGCTGCCGATCCCACGACCGCGAGGAGCTGTCGTGCCCGGCTCACGCCGAGGAAGAACGGCACATGCTCGGACTGGGGCATCGACGCCCAGGGCGGGAAGTCGATGACGATCACCGCCAGCCGGTCCAGGCCCTTGGCCCGGTTCACGGAGCCGAATCCGAGGCTGCCCCGGGGTGGATGGAAGTCCTCCACGAGCGGATGCCCGGCCAGACCGGTCACACCCGCCAGCGCGGACCGGGCGAGGCTTCCCCGCCTCGACAGGATCAGGATCTGTTCCGGTCGGGCCCAGCCCTGACCCACCCACCGTTCGACGACCTCGGCCACCCGATCCCGCGTGTCGGCTCCGGTCGCCTCGATCTGCTCGACCTCGATCCCGTGGGTCCACGACGGGGCATTTCCCAGGCCTGCGACCAGGGGGCGCAGCGGTTCGGATTCCAGTCCCCTCAGGTATCCATGGATCTGGCGGGTGTATCGCAACGACTGGACCAGATGGATGCGGACCGGCTCGACACCCCAGGTCCTGAGGAGCGAGGGCACCTCGAATCGGCCCGCCCGGAACGCGGGGCGCTGGGCCTCATCATGGAAGACGGCCACGGGAGCATCCGAGCCGTTGCGCAACAGGCGGAAGTAGACGGGCCACCAGCTTCCGGAAGTCCCGGGGTGGGTCCCCCCGGAACCTTCCGTGTCATGATCCTGGGCCTCGTCCACGACGAGGGCATCGAACCGTGGTGCGACATGTTCCCCGACGAGGAGATCGGCGAGGAGTCCGGGGATCTGTTCCTCGAAGAACCGTCGTCTCGCCTCTGATTCATCCGGGGGTTCATAGGGGAGTCCCGCCTCCGTGAACATCTCCTGGACCAGTTCCTCCCAGGCCCGGACGACGACCGAACCGGCGCGGATCCGGTTCTGGGTGGCCATGCGCTCCACGAGCGACCTCAGCTCCGCGGTGAATCCCAGATTGTACCCCAGAAGCAGGACCTTGCGCCCCGGCTCGGTCGACCACCGGCGGACCAGCTCGAGGGCCAGCCACGTCTTTCCGGTGCCTGCGCCCCCCGACACCAGGAACCGCCGGTTCGCCCCCAGCTGGTCGAGCAGTGTGTACCCGGACTCCGTGTGTCGCATCAGCGTCCGGTCGACGTCGTCGACGAAGTGGCGGATCGCCCTGGGGGTGGCATCCCGGCAGAATGCCTCCTCGAACACCTCGCGGTCGGACCGGCCATGGACGGCGCCCCAGTCCCGCATGCGCTCGTCCCAAGCTGCCGCGAAACGGCGGAGATCACCGCGGTCGAGGATGAATTCGCGGGGGATGCCATGATGGTTCACGGATCCCCGGGGCAGGCTGAGATGGGGTGTCCCCAGGGCGCGCCCCACGAAAACCGAAGGCCGGGTGCCCCGTTGCTGGTCGAGGGACCTCAGGACGTCCGACCATTCCTCATCCAGCTGGAACTGAGGATCGTCGCCATCCGGGGTGTTCCAGCGGCCCGTGTAGGGATTCAGGGAGACCGTGCCGGATTTGACCTCGAGGACGAGCACGCCACCCCGGGGACCCGCGATGAGGAAGTCCCCCTCCCGCGGGCTGCCCCGGTTGTCCCGATAGGTGAATCCCCAGCGGATCAGCCAGTCGTCATCGAGTTCCGCGAGGAATTCTGCGACCTCCACCTCGGTGCTGTGGCAGCGTTCGGGTGGACGCTTCCGGATGAACAGGGCCATGGGATGACCCGATGTTCCCCAGGACCCGCATCCGCGCAACGCCGGACTGCGCCTTCCGCGTTCCTCCGCGATTCCGCGTCCATGTGTGATTACCGAGGCCGAAGGCCTCGAGGGGTGGGTGATGCAGCGCCCTGCATCATTGGGCGCGAGAGCGCCCACCCCGGTAGGGACGGCCTCCGTGGCGTCCCCATCCGATCCGCGAGGGGTTGACCGACCTCATGTTCCAGCTGGGATCCTCTGACGCCGCAGACGCCCCTGTCCCCCTTCATGGATGCGCCAGGGGCAGCGGCTTGGGATTGGCCCGTGGCCAAGCCCAGCCCTGCCGGCATCGCCTCTGTCCTGATCTCCCCCGCCTTTCCTCCGCGACTCCGCGTCACCGTGTGAGTCCCTTCTCTTCCCCTCCCTGTGTCCGCAAGCCTCATCCCCTCCCTAAATCTGGCGATGGTGGAGGGGCCTGCGCCCCTGCCAGACTGGATGGATGCAACCACCGGGACCGGACTCTGATGCGATCTGGAAGGAGACCTTCCAGGAGTTCTTCCCGGAGTGTCTCGATCGGTTCTATTCCGAGGTCGCCGGGGTCGTCGACTGGACCCAGCCGGTCCGTTTCCTCGACAAAGAGCTGCGCGAGATGCTGGGTGATTCCCCCCGACCCCGGCAGTTCGTCGACATCCTGGCAGAGGTGCATCTCAAGAGCGGGACCCTGGGTTGGATCCTCATCCACGTGGAGGTGCAGAGCACGGTGGATTCGGAGTTCTCGTACCGAATGCCCTTCTACCATGTGGCCTTGGTCCGGAGGTTCCGGCGACCGGTCCTCAGTCTGGCGGTGCTGGCGGATCCGGATCCGGAGTGGCGACCGGGCCGTTTGGAGACCGGGATCGGGGACATGGGGGTGCTGTTCCGGTTTCCGATCTGCAAGCTGTCGGACTTCACGGATGCGGAGCTGGAGGCGGACCTGAACCCGGTGGGCTTCGTGATCCTGGCGGAGCGGATCGCACGCCGGCATCGGGAGGATCCGTCGGCCCGACGCGTGGTGAAGCTGGCGTTGATCCGTCGGCTGGTCCGGATGCTGGAGGCCAAGGGGTACAGCGCGGCGAAGGGGCTGGCCTTGACGCGGGTGATTGAGTGGTCGATCCCATTGCCAGCGGTGGAAGAGGAGCGTTTGATCAAGGCTCTGCAACAGATCGAAGCAGAGATCCCCCGGACCTACCTGACGTGTTTTGAACGCTACGCCCTCCACAAAGCCGCTGAGGAGGGCCGACAGGAAGGTCGACAGGAAGGCCGACAGGAAGGCCGACGAGACGGGCTGCGCGATGGATGGATCGAGGCGCTGAAGGCCTTGGTCGCGGCCAGGTTCACGGACTGGGAACCGTCATGGAACCGGCACCTCGAGACGGTCGACGACGCCGACCGGCTCCGGGAGTGGCATCGGCTGGTGCTGATGGCTCCGAGCGGTGCGGCGTTTCTCGAGGCGATCGGCAGGCGGCCGCAGTGATCCGGCGGAGAGGACGGGGACTCACACGGTGACGCGGAAGCGCGGAGGGGGAACGCGGAGGAGGAACGAGGAACAGGATAGGGCACCAGACCCCGGGCCTACCGTGGAATGACATGGCCGAGGCCGAAGGCCTCGAGGGGTGGGTGATGCAGTGCCCTGCATCATTGGGCGCGAGAGCGCCCACCCCGGTAGGGACGGCCTCCGTGGCGTCCCCATCTGATCCGCGAGGGGTTGACCCACCTCGTGTTCCAGCTGGGATCCTCTGACGCCGCAGACGCCCCTGTCCCCCTTCACGGGTGCACGACGCGCGTTGGATCGAGATAGGCCCATGGCGGAGCACAGCCCTACCGGCATCGCCTCTGTCCTGATCTCCCCGCCTTTCCTCCGCGACTCCGCGTCACCGTGTGAGTCCGCTCGTCCTCCGGAAAACCCCGGGTTGAGGGTTGAGGGTTGAGGGTTGCGACCCGATCCGATTCGATTCCCACCGGTGACGACGACGGTGCAACGCGACAGCAGACAGGGTTCCGGCCGATGAGACATCCATGAGCGGCATCCCGGTCATCGATCTCTTTGCGGGTCCCGGCGGGCTGGGGGAGGGCTTCTCCTCGGTCGAGGAGCCTTCCGGCGCCGCCCGCTTCCGGATCGCGCTCTCGGTCGAGAAGGACCCGGCGGCTCGTTATTGGGCCGATCTCTGAATCCATGGTTTTCGGAGCGTTTTCCCCTGCAAGGTTGCCAAATTTGTTTTTCTTGGAGACCGAAGGTTCCCTGGACATGACCCCGATGAGCAAAGACTCAATCGGAACAATCAGTGCTTCTTTCCCCTATTTTATAGCTTGGATGCTTGGAGCGTTGGCTGCGGAAGGGTAGCTTTTCTGCATCCAAATTTCGGACCAGTGGGCCACTCGCCCGCTAAGAATTTGTGTTTAGACATCCGCTAAACCCCGCTCGCATGCTGGCCCAATGGGCTGAGCTCTGGAGGGCGCCGCAACTTGCTGAGATTGTTGCGATCAGCTTCTCGACCCGGCTCAAGAAATCGCTTGGCAGAGTCCGCCCTGCGACTGGGGTCATCCGGCTGAACTCGCGGCTTCAGAATGCGCCCGGAGGTTTCCTAATTGAGGTGTTATGTCACGAGGCTGCCCATGTGGCAGTGTACCTGATCCACGGATCGGAACCGAAGCCACATGGGCCTGAGTGGTGCGCTTTGATTCGTCGAGCTGGATATCAACCGACCACCAAGCTGGACCATCAATCCCTCCCACCAATTCCCCATGATCCGCCTCTGATTTCTCGCCACCGGTATCGATGCCCAGTCTGCCAGGTCGATTTCTTTGTTCGTCGAAAGAGCTCCCGATTGCACTGCAGTTTTTGCGAGTCCGGCCGGGGTCCTCAACCCCTCCGGCACCTACCGTTTGATTGAACCGCACCCATGTCTAGCGCCTGCCTTTTTTGTCAGCCCGAACGGTCTCGAATTGCTTTCGAGAACGACCAGCTCATCGGCCTGTGGGATGCGTTTCCAGTTTCACCAGGGCATTTGCTTGTCATCCCTCGCAGACACATCCCCACATGGTTTGACGCCACACCGGAAGAGCAGGTGGGTTTGTTGAAAGGGATTGAGATGGCCCGGCAAGTTATTACCGATCGCCATGCGCCTGCGGGATTCAATATCGGGATCAATGTCGGAGAGACCGCTGGTCAAACCGTTTTCCACCTCCATATCCACGTCATTCCGAGATACTCGGGTGATCTCCCGGATCCTCGAGGTGGTGTTCGGAACGTAATACCCTCGAAAGGGAACTACCTCCGTCAACCCGTGGCTGCCGGACAAATTCTAGCCGAGGTGCCACATCATCGTTCACTCATTCGCGGCAGCGGCGAAGATCCGCTGCTTCCCCACATTTTGGCCTATATCGACCGAGCCGCGGCGGCAGATCTCTGCGTGGCATTCGTCCGAACCGGGGGGCTTGTGCTGGTACAGGAACACCTTCGAGAGCTGCTGGAGCGTGGTGGCAAGGTTCGAATCTTGGCGGGTGACTACCTCGATATAACCGAGCCCGAGGCGTTGCTGGGCTTATTGGATCTAGGGGGTAATCTCGATCTTCGAGTGTTCGAGGCAGACAGGATTAGTTTTCATCCGAAAGGGTATCTTTTTCACTTCGTCGATGGCACTTCCATCGCGGTGATTGGGAGCTCGAATCTCAGTGCATCCGCGCTCCGGGAAGGGATCGAGTGGAATTATAGAGTGCTGACATCGGCTGACCCCAAGGGCATCGCTCAGGTGCAGGAGACGTTTGATCAACTTTTCCAACACCCATCAACCCAGCCGGTAACAACTGACTGGATTCGAGAATATCGTGAGAGACGTCGGCCACCGAAACGGTCCAGTGAAATTTTGATCACAGACAGGACCGTGGTAGAAACAGTTCCAGAGCCGCATTCCATTCAAAAGGAGGCTTTGGAAGCGTTGCAGAACACACGTCTTGCTGGGAACTCTGCAGGTTTGGTCGTGTTGGCGACTGGTCTGGGAAAGACTTGGTTGAGTGCCTTTGATAGTCATCGTCCGGAATTCGGGCGTGTCCTATTCGTTGCACATCGTGAGGAGATTTTGACTCAGGCTCTGCGAACATTTCGAAAAATCCGGCCGACGGCATTGCTTGGTCGTTATACGGGCACCGAAAAAATACCGGATGCGGAGGTGCTTTTTGCATCGATCCAGACCCTTGGCCGTCAATCTCACCTCAAAGCCTTCCGTCCAGATCGATTTGACTATATCGTCGTTGATGAGTTTCACCACGCCGCTGCAGCTACGTATCGCAATCTGATCACGCACTTCACCCCCAAGTTCCTCTTAGGTTTGACCGCAACACCTGAGCGCACTGATGGCGGTGACCTACTTGGGTTGTGTCAGGAAAACTTGGTGTTCCGGTGTGACGTCTCGCGGGGCATTCGTGAAGGGTTGTTGGTTCCCTTTCAGTATTTCGGCGTTCCGGACGAGGTGGATTACCAAAACATCCCGTGGCGCAATAACCGTTTTGATGAGGTCGAGTTGACGCGCGCAGTGGCGACCGAAAAACGGGCGCTAAACGCTCTCGAGCAGTACCGTGAACGGGCCGGCAGAAGGACGATCGCATTCTGCTGTTCCCAGCGGCACAGCGACTTCATGGCCGATTTCTTCAGTCGACATGGATGCCGCTCCGTATCGGTTCATTCGGGGGAAAACTCCGCCCCTCGAACAGCATCCCTTGAGGCTCTGGAGGCTGGTGAAATCGATATCGTCTGTGCCGTCGACATGTTCAACGAAGGTGTCGATATCCCCAGCATCGATACGGTAATGATGCTTCGTCCCACTGAATCGGTAATCCTGTGGATGCAGCAATTCGGTCGAGGGCTGCGGAAGTCTGACGACAAGCCCCACCTCGCGGTGATCGATTACATTGGTAACCACCGAACCTTCCTGAACAAACCTCGTGCACTCTTGAATATAAAGGACGGAGACCGGCATATCGAGGAAGCATTGAACCTTCTTTTAGCAAACCGAGCTGATTTGCCTCCGGGCTGCGAGGTTACTTACGACCTGAAAGCCATCGATATTCTACGGTCTTTGCTCCGGTCACCCGCGAACGGTGAGGCTCTCAATTCCTTCTATTTGGACTTTCGTGAGCGACACGGGCAGAGACCTACTGCGTTGGAGCTGTTCCATGCCGGGTTTACGCCCAGGGCTTTAAGGCAATCTCACGGCTCCTGGTTTCGGTATGTGCAGGAGATGGGAGATGCGTCTCCTGTCTTTCGTGAGGTACTAGACCAAGGAATTGAGTTCTTGATTGAGATGGAAACCACTCGGATGACCAAGAGTTTCAAAATTCTGGTGATCTTGGCCCTCCTGAATGAGGACGCCCTGCCGGGTTCAATTTCCATCGATACTCTTGCCAATGCTTTCAGGAGACTCTCCGAAAGGTCTGCGAAGCTGCGTCACGATGTGGGGCAAGCGCTGTTGAAGCAGGCGGATTTGATCCGATTGCTTGAGGATAACCCAATTCGTGCTTGGACGGGACGGGGCGAGGCTGAGAGGAGGGTGTTTTTTGACTACGCCGACAAACGTTTCAGCACGAGACTCAGTATTACGCCTGAATACAGGGTGCCATTCCAAGAGTTAGTCCGTGAATTGGCCGATTGGCGTTTAGCGGAATATCTTAATCGCGATGGAATATCCGAAATCGTTGAGGGGCAATTCAGGGGCAAAGTTTCGAGCGAAGAGGGGAATCTAATCATCCTGCTATCCAATCGGGAACAAACGCCTTGGATTCCGCGTGGGTGGATCGAGGTTAACGCCGAAGGCCGGAGAATTGAGGTCAATGTCTCGGACGATTTGATCCAAGAAGCGAGGGAGCCGGGTGTGCAAAAGAATGTTTTGGGTCAGGTCCTCTCGGATTGGTTTGGACCTGATGCCGGACGGGCGGGGACCAGTTTCTCTGTTATGTTTGAACCGGCGGGTGATATTTATCGAATGCAGCCGGTAGATCGGGCTAATGAGAAATTTAATTCAGAGCCGATTCTTTGGGATACTTACCATCGGGATCAAATCCCTAAATTGTTTGGATTCACTTTTTCAGAGGCAATCTGGAACGTTGGTTTTGTTCCGGCGAGCAGCAAATGCGCAATCCTTTTAGTTACATTGGAAAAGGGTGATCTTCCAGATTCTCACAGCTATGAGGACAAGTTCCTGAGCGACACGCTGTTCCAGTGGAAAAGTCAGAATCGAACATCTCAGTCGTCAAAGCATGGGCAGATGTTGTTTAATCACGTTAGAGAAGGTTTTAAAATTCACCTATTCGTCCGGCCATCCAAAAAAATCAGATCCAAAAAGGCCCCCTTCTACTACTGCGGTGAATTAAATTTCGAGAGTTGGCATGGAGATCGTCCTATAACCATTGTCTGGAAACTTTCACAGCCAGTTCCAAATCGTCTGGCTCGTTTGTTCCTAATTGGAGATATCCTCTTAGATGCTGAATAAACGGGCTCCGAGATGCCTGTGGCGGCGTTCGGATCAGCTGAGTTTCTGCAAGGTATTGAGAATTGTTCGGCGGGATCCCAACCCGCCCTGACGCAGCCCCATCCCCGCTCAGCTCCGTGTGGCGTTGAGCGCTGCCTCGAATTCCTTTTCGGCGAGGGCGACCGACTCCTCGGCGGACTTGTCCTGGAGGGTCACCGCCACGAGGGCCGGTAGGAAGATCTCGAGCATCCGGCAGCAGATCCTCAGTCCGTACTCCGCCTCCTCCACGTCGACCGGTCCCTCGCTCAGACCGCTGGCGTGACGCAGCCGGATCTCCCCGTCGTCGAAGTCGACCAGGAAGGTGAGCCGCTTCAGCTTCCAGTTCATCCGCATCATGAACTCGGCCACCGTCGGCCGCCGATCCGCCGGAACGGAAAACGGCAGGCTCGCCTCCATCGTCAGGCCGCCGTCGTCGCCATCCAACCTCAGCTGGAACCGCACCTCCACACGGTCGAACGTCATCGCCGTAATCAGACCACCGTACGCCACGGCGACCTCGAGCCCGAGATCCTCACGGGTGAGGTGGGCGTGGAGGGGGTGCAGCAGCGGAGGGAGCGTGTCGAGCGGGTTGGCGGGCGAGGTCGTGGTGGTCATGGGGTGGGGCCTGTCAGGGGGATGAGGGTTGATGTCGGGGCTGATCCTATCGGCCCGCGGTGACAGAAACGGACACACGGAGGGGGCAGAAGAGGGACTCACACGGTGACGCGGAGGCGCGGAGGGAGGGGGGGGGAAAGGGTTGAGAGTTGAGAGTTGAGAGCTGAGAGATGCGGGCTCGTCCGGCGGATCGGGGTCCCGGCGGGGTTGAAGGGTGGACTGGTGGTTCCACGGGTGGGTGCTCCCGCA
>Ga0194119_10000831_pt1 | contig 57823 bp, 37 predicted proteins | sample TA2MahC100mmetaG_FD_148620 | JGI IMG/M metagenome (GOLD analysis project Ga0194119, IMG submission 148620) | Freshwater microbial communities from Lake Tanganyika, Tanzania - TA2015018 Mahale Deep Cast 100m | ecosystem: Environmental > Aquatic > Freshwater > Lake | place: Tanzania: Lake... | reverse complement strand
GTCGAACTCCGGTTGATTCCATCCCTGGGCATGTAATTGCCGAGTCGATAACCGGTGATCGGATCGAACTTGGCCCAGGAAAGCTGCTTGGGGTCCAGAAAGACATCGAGCGTCTTCTTATCGACGGCGCTCTTGCGGAGGTAGGTTTCAAACGTCACCGGATCGGTCTGACCGAACGTTGTCTCCGCGGCGAACAGCAGGCAGCAGACGGTTACGCGCATGGAGACGGCTCGGCAGGGAATTCGCCTTGGGTCAACGGATGCCTTTCGATTTATCTTCATACGTCAAGCAGCGATCAGATTGTCAGTTGCCAGTTGTCAGTTGCCAGTTGTCAGTTGCCAGTTGTCAGTTGCCAGTTGCCAGTGATCAGTTGTCAGTTGCCAGTGGTCAGTGGTCAGTGGTCAGTTCCGCATGACGTTTTACGTTTAACGTTTTACGCTCCGGTTGTGCTGGGTCTGGCAAGGGATTGGCGCAAGGTCGAGCCAATCGTTCCCGGTGTGTTGGATGCACCGGTTCGATGGCGCAGGCGAAGAAAAGATTGCCCGGCGTGCTGGAATGCCCGATGAAGTAGCGTCAGATGACCCATCGATTATGAAAACCAAGACTGTTGCCCGAACGCGGTTTGCCGTCTCGTTAACATTGGCCCTGAGCGCTTTTGTCATTCTCTCCAGCGCCTTTGCCCAAGCGCCGCCGGATAAACTCACCGAGATCGAAAAACAAATCCGATCGCTCCAGCAAGCGGTGGAGGAAATCCGCCGCGGCCGCGAACCGCAATCGACACCGCCCGGGGCGCGCCCGTCGGAGACGCCGTCGTCCAATCGCACCGCCGCCGCCGCCTCGGCATCGCGGACGAACGATCCCATCGCTCGCATCCGCGACGAAGGCCTGAATCGCTCCCAGGTCATGCAGACCTTGAGCTACCTGACGGATGTGATTGGGCCGCGCCTCACGGGATCGCCGAACCTGAAACGAGCCAATGAATGGACGCGCGACAAACTGGTGTCCTGGGGATTGAGCAACGCGAAACTCGAAGCCTGGGGGCCTTTCGGGCGTGGTTGGTCGCTCGAACGCTTTTCCGCGCAGATCGTCGAGCCCTACGCTTTCCCATTGATCGGCGCCCCGAAAGCGTGGACGCCTGGATTCAAAGAACCGATCACCGCCGAAGTCGTCTTTCTCGACGCCCGGACCGAATCCGATCTGGAAAAGTACAAAGGCAAGTTGAAGGGCGCCATTGTGCTCACGAGTCCGCCGCGCGAGGTCCGCGCGCGCTTCGAGCCGCTGGCTGTCCGCATTTCGGAAACCAACCTGCTCCGGATGGCGAACTCTGCGGGATCGGGTTCCGGCGGCGGGCGGCGCGGTGCCACGCCTCCGTCGTCACCGCCTGTCACCGGGCGCCGAGGCGGCGCCGGTAGCGGCGGCGCTTATCTCGGCATCCTGGGCTCGGATGCGGAAGGCGGCGTGCGGCTCACGGAGGTGGTGGAGAACGGTCCGGCCGCAAAGGCAGGGATCATGACCGGCGATCTGGTGACCGCGGTCAGCGGCAAGGCGATTCAGAACTACGACCAGCTTGTTGCTGAGATTCGCGCTCGGAAAACAGGTGAGAAGCTCAAAGTCAAATTTCTGCGCGACGGGCAACCTCAGGAACTGGAAGCGACCCTGGCGGAGCGCCCCGCCGCGGTTCCGACTGGAGGCCAGTTTGGTTTCCAGGGGCGTGTGCTGTCTTTCATCCAGCAAGAAGAAGCGGCGCTGGCGGTGAGTCCAAGTTCCAACGGCGACGGCGGAACGTTTTTCATCGCCCAGGCATCCATGCCGAGCGGGTCAGGCCGAGGCGGTTTTGGCGCTCAGCGTCCCTCGCCGTGGTTGACCAATGCCACGCCGATTCCGGCACAGATCACCCTGGCGGTCGAAGATTACAACCGCCTGGTCCGAATGATCCAGCAAGGCGAGAAATTGAAAATGGCTGTCGAACTGAAAGCGAAATTCCACGAGGACGATTTCATGGCTTACAACACCGTGGCGGAAATTTCAGGCAGCGATCTCAAAGACGAACTCGTCATGATCGGCGCGCACCTGGACTCGTGGCACTCCGGCACCGGAGCCACCGACAATGGCGCTGGGGTCGCTGCGACGATGGAAGCGGTGCGCATTCTTCAGGCGCTGAAGTTGGAACCGCGGCGCACCGTCCGGATCGCGCTTTGGACCGGTGAAGAGCAAGGCCTGCTGGGATCGAAGGCTTACGTGGCTCAGCAATTCGGGTATTACACGAACGTCACCAGCCGTAGCGAGTCCGGTTCTTCCGGCGAACAGAGCGACGGCAATTCAGCGAGTCAGCCGGCGCCGGGCAGTTCGCGCTCGACGCGCCAGCTTGTGCGGCATTCCAATTACGAAAAGTTCTCCGCCTATTTCAACCTGGACAATGGCACCGGGAAAATTCGCGGCGTTTATCTGCAAGGCAACGAAACCGTGCGCCCGCTTTTTCGGCGCTGGCTTCAACCGTTCAACGACCTGGGCGCCGAGACGCTGACCCTGAACAACACCAGCGGCACCGATCATCTTTCCTTCGACGAGGTCGGCCTTCCAGGTTTCCAGTTCATCCAGGATCCGGTCGAGTACCCCACACGCACGCATCACTCCAACCAGGATGTCTTCGACCGCATCCAGGCCGACGACATAAAACAAGCCGCGACCATCATGGCCGCGTTTCTGTATCACGCCTCGACGATGGACGAAAAGCTGCCGCGCAAGCCGACGGAATAAGACCTGAAAAGCAGTTCAGCCACAGAGAGCGCGGCGCGGCAACGCTGCAACCGAATCATTTTGGACTGTGGTGGGAAGCGAAGCGCCACGCCACTTTGGACAATCCGCCTGCGGAAAAGCGGGGCCGCCGCTACGGTCGATACGTTCCCACCCAAGCGCGACGTTTGCGTGGAGGGCTGGATTCTGGCAATTTCATGGCGTGGACAGTTTCACGACCACGGTTGACATCGACAATCCTCCAAGCCTCCTGGAACGATTCGTCAGCGACTTCCCGGCGAATGCCGGAGAGTGGAGCCGAAGCGTCAACAAGCTGAACCGCTGGGAGGAGGAATACTTGTTGGTGGACGACCCCGACATGGAAAGACTGGCCGAGCATCGCAAGCGCGTGGAAGGGTTGATGTTTATGGGCCAGTTGTGCGCCATTGTGGCAGCGCATCCGATCCTGGGTGATGCAGAGACGGCGAGGATGGTGACGGCAACGCTGGAGGTGTTGCGTAACAAACTGCAAATGTTCCACCGAACCATGGCACGCGAGCGCGCCGAGGCCATTCTCAAAGAGGTTTTCCCTGAACCTGGACCTGGAGCGGCCCGTTGAGGCGTTGTACGAGCGGAATATTGGTTCCGGATTGTTGCCATCTTGTCGAGGATGTCGCTAATGCCATCTGGCTGACGTTCTCATTAGTGTTTATTCGTGTCCATTTGTGGTTCTCGAATTTTATCCGTGGTTCAGGGATGCGCTTGGTTTCTATACTTGAGCCGGCGCTTCTGTTAGGGTTGGCCCATGGTTGGATCACTCCTGACCCATTTGTTGGTTCCATGGTTGATGTGCCTCGACGCTCCTTTGAACGCGACGTTGGCCCAGGCCAGCGCTCTTCCCAAACCGGATCGAGAAACAGGCCCGCTCCCGGGCGTCACCTCCACGCAGGCCTGGCCGCGTTACACGCTCAAGATTGACCGGGCCTGGCAGTTGAACGTGCCGGGCGGCAAACCGTTCGAAGCGTCCGGGCTGCTCTGGACCCACGACGGCCAATTGTTGACGGTCGATAACTCCGCCGTCGGGTTGTACCGGATTCAGTTTTGCAAAGGCTGGCATTCGCTAGACCTGGAACTTTTGCCGGGCTTGTTTACCCAGCCGCAGCTTGCCTCCTTCCAGAATCAGAGGATCGGTCCTTACGACTGCGAAGGAATCGCGGAAGATGCCGAAGGCCGAATCTACGTTTGCGAAGAAGGCAACCGCTGGATTCTGCGGGCTGATCTCAAAGCGAAAACTCTGGAGCGGCTGAAGATCGACTGGGAACCGGTGCGCAAGTATTTTCACACCATCGACAGGAACGCTTCCTTCGAAGGCATCGCGATCGGCGGCGGCCACCTCTACGTGGCCAACGAGCGGGCGCGCGGACGGATCATTGTCGTCGATTTGAAATCGTGGAAGGTCATGGACGATTTCATGGTGCAGCCGCGCGGCAGCAAAGCCCGCGACGTGGATTACTCGGACTTGTCCTGGTTCGACGGCGCGCTCTGGGTCTTGCTGCGCGAAAGCCGTTGCGTGCTCCAGGTGGACCCGGCGACGCATCGTGTCCTGGCCGAATATGATTTCCGCGGCGTCGAGGATGACCCGGAATACATCTACTCGAAACGCTTCCCGACGGGCGTGATGGAGGGCCTGGCGGTCGATCGCGATTCCATCTGGCTGGTCACGGACAACAATAACATGGGCCGCGTTCGCTTCCCGCGCGACGCGCGGCCGACGTTGTTCCGGTGTTTGCGGCCCGACGTGGAGCATCAGAATCAGGAGCAAGCCAGGAATCCCGCCGCCAAATTGAAGCCGAAGTGATCGCGGCGAGATCTGGACAGAATTCTCGTAGCGCAGGTTTGAAATCTGCCGTATCGCCGACTTGCACTCGGCTGCGCGACAAACTCACCCGACCGCACCGGATTAGCCGCCGTGCCTCAGATTTCAAATCTGCGATACGGCAGAGTGCAACTCTGCGCTACGTCGACGGATCACTGATAAACTCGTGGATGCACTGGCTGTGCGCGAAGCCGAAAAATGCGCTTGCGTCATCGCTGGCCGGGGCCAAAATCTACGGCCTGCAACAACTTCCTATGAAAACGATTCGTTCTTCGTCTTGGCTCCTCACGTTCGCACTCGGAACTTCAGCGCTTTCCCTGGCGCCAGTCGCGGTTCAGTCCCAGGTCATCGCGACGTCCAACACTGAGTTCTCCGGCAATCAAGGACAAAACGGTTGGTCGAATGGATACCGGAATTACACCGCGACCGCGGAAACCGAGAATTACGATCGGAAGGCCGATTTCATTCCCTACGCCGGCGGCGCGGGCCAGGGGCCGTGGGACGGCGCGGGCCAGATGTGGACCGGCACGGCGTGGGATTTGAACACGGCTTCCGCGGGGCCCTGGACGTTCCAGGGGCCGTCGAGCGTCCATCCGAACGGAATCAACAGCCCGCCGAACGAAGAACATTGGGCCATCCGGCGTTGGGAAGCCACGGAACTCACGGGCGAGAGTCTGGTGGCGATCGTCTGGACCGTGCGCAAGGAAAACACCGGCGGCGGCAACGGCGTCACCGGCGGCATCTGGATCAATGGAAAAAGGCTGGTGGCCGTCTCCATCCTGGGCAACGACGGACGCGGCGTCACGCGCACGAATTATGTCAGCATCAAACCGACCGACCTGATCGACCTTGTGCTGACGCCCGCCGGGCCAGATGGAGGCCGCGGCGACGGTTCCGACGGTTCCATCACCACCATGCGAATTGAACTCGCGCCTGACACGGACGCCGACCAACTCCCCGATGCCTGGGAGAATTTGTATGCGCCGGGCGACCTCGCCAAGTTGAAGGCCACAGGCGACGCCGACGCCGACGGTCTGACCGAACTGGCGGAAATGCTCTTGGGCTCAGATCCCACCAAATCGGACACGGACGGAGACGGCCTGGCAGATGGCGTGGAAACCAACACCGGCAAATTCGTCAGCGCCACAGACACGGGCACCGATCCGTTCAAGAAAGACACCGATGGAGATGGCCGGAGCGACGGCGACGAAATCAAGGTTGCGCCGACGACCGATCCATTTGTCCGAGACACCGATGGCGATAATTTCCTGGACGGTTTTGAAGCGGCCGCCGGCCACAATCCCAAGGATGGCAACGATAATCCGGAGACAACCGCTATCGTCAAATCGCGGGACGAATTCTCCGGCGTGCAAGGCGAGAACGATTGGTTTTACGGATACCGCAACGTGACGGCGGATAAACAAGGCAACAAGGATTACGATCCCCAGACGGCCTTCGTGCCGTTCAAGCCGGAGGAATTTGTCGGCGCGCAATGGGATTTGAACACCGCCGCAGCCGGGCCCTGGGACGAGATCGGCAGGGAAACCACCCACCCCAACGGCAGTAACAGCGGCCAGGTCCACTGGACGGTTCGCCGATGGGTGGCGAACAAAGTCACGAAGACCACGCCTTACGCGTTGGTCTGGCACGTCCGCAAAACCAATCTCGGCACCAGCGGCAATGGCGTGACGGGCGCGCTCCATATCAATGGCAAAGAAGTGGACAAGGCCGTGCTCGCCGGCACCGATGGCGTCGGGGTCATCCGGGCTTATTACGCGAATCTTTCTCCAGGCGACATTGTCGATCTCGTGCTCCGACCGACCGGCGCAAACGGCCAGGACAATGACGGCCAGGATGGCAGCGCGAACTGGCTCCTGATCGATCCGGTGGTTCCTGCCACACCGTTGCAGCCGGACGGAACGGTCTTTATCCCGGCCGGCGCGGGCGATACCGACGGGGACGGCATTCCGGACGCCTGGGAGAAAGTCTATTTTGCAAATGACCTGACCAAACTCTCCCGCACAGGAGACGCCGACAACGACGGCTTGAAGGATCCGGATGAGTTCGCCCGAGACAGCAACCCCACCCTGGCGGATACCGACGGCGACGGCCTCAACGACGTCGTGGAGACCGCGACCGGCAAATTTGTCAGCGTGACCGACACCGGCAGCAGCCCGAAAAAGACCGATACCGACGGCGACGGGCGCAGCGACAAAGACGAGGTACTCGGCAAGCCGACCTCCGATCCCAACAAACTCGACACCGACGGCGACGGTTTCTCGGATTCGGATGAAGTCACCGAGGGCACCGACCCGAATAACAAGGCGGACAATGTGCTGCTCTACCTCATTGCCAATTCGATTACGGAATTCTCAGGGGTTCAGGGAACAAATGGGTGGTTCAATGGCTACCGGAATTTCACGGCCGACGGCGGCGCCACGAATTACAATCCCACGGTCGATTTCATTGCTTACAAGGGCGGCCCCGGCCAGGGAACCTGGGATGGCGACGCTCAGCAATGGAATGGGGCCGCGTGGAATTTGAATATCGGCGGCTCCGGTCCTTGGACTTCTCAAGGCGCGCAGGACACGCACCCCAATGGCGAAAACAGTTTCCCGAACGAAGAACACTGGACGGTGCGCCGTTGGGTTTCCACCGAACTGAGCAAAGTCACACCCGCCGCGATCAACTGGCAGGTTCGGAAAACGAATCTGGGTGGGGACGGTGTCTCGGGCGCCTTGTATGTGAATGGCAAGCTGCTTGACTCCATCACGATCGACGGGCCGAACGGGACAAATCCAGTCCGGCGCGTTTACGCCAATCTGACCCCTGGCGACATCGTCGATGTCACGCTTTCGCCGCAAGGCATCAACAATCGCACCGATGGTCGCGACGGCTCCATCACGTGGTTCACCGTGGACACGCGCATCCCGGCGAATTCGCGGCAACCGGACGGCGCGGTGTTCGTGCCTGCGGGGGCGCCTGCGGGAGTGAGATTCGAATCCACGACTCTCGACGCCGCCAGGAAACAAATTACGTTCGCGTGGAGTTCGTCACCCGGCGCCAGTTACACGGTCGAGGTTTCGGAAGATTTGAAGACCTGGAGCGTCCTCCGCGCCGGTTTGCCCAGCGGTGGCGCGAAAACCACCTTCACAGAAAATGTCGATTCCGCCAAGCGGATGAAGTTCTATCGAATCCGGCAGTAGAAATTGCCCATATCCTGAAGTGGGGCGATTGTGTTCGGAATCAGCGTCTGAACACAGCGGAGGCTTTGAATCGCACCTCTGGTCCGAAACGAACTGCGAAAGCAGCTTGAGATTTGATCCAATTTGCAATTTGCTTTCTGGCCAGATTCAGGCACCTACACTTGTTTGCTCTTTCTCAACAAAGCGCCACAGCCTGTCTGCCGCTTTGTCAAAGTCGCTGACCTTGATAATTGGCGTACAGCCGGAGTTGCTTCGGAAAGCGAGTTCCCAGTCGGCCAATTGAAGGCAACCGAGTGGCACTTTGTTATTGGGGCATCTGCGCCACTGTTTTTGAAGCTTTCCAAATTCCCGGATAAATTTGCCGATGTCACAGAGCGCGTGTTTCAAGGGCCGATTACGGCGTCGAGCGGTTTTCGTCCTGCGAAATCTCGTAAGCGCGCAGGTAATTGGTGCCGCCCTTGACCCACTTCACACTGGAGTCGCACATGAGGAAGTTCACTCCCGCCGCGCCGTGGTTGTCGTTCTTGTCGGGATAATTGTTGATCGCGCCGGTGCCCTGGCGGTCTCCATCGAAGATCAGATGAATATCCGATGGGCCGAAGACCTGGCCTTTGAGGCCGAAGGCGGTGCTCTTGTGAACGTATCCCTGAACCGTGGTGTCCGTTTTCCGGATGACCCAGTTCATGAAGGCATTCGGCTCGTAGCTGACGCCGCGCAAATCGGAATTCTTGGTGTTCGCGCTGCGCGCCCTTTTGTACGGCGCCTGGTAGGTCAAATCCGTGAAAATCTGGCGTCCGCTCACCATCGATACGTTCGTGCCAATGAAATTGTCCGTGGACGGACAGACAAACACGGAACGAGACTGGGCCGATTGAATGCAGTCTGGGACCATCCAGGTCAAGTCGTCACTGCCGTCCGTGGGCGTGCCAGACAACGTGCCTTTCGGGTCATCGTCCGCATACATGCGATGAGCGATGCCCATCTGTTTGAGATTATTCACGCAATGGATCACCTTGGCCTTGTCTTTGGCTTTGGCCAGCGAGGGCAGCAGCATCCCGGCGAGAATCGCGATGATCGCGATCACCACCAAAAGCTCGATCATCGTAAACGCATCGAGGGGGAACGCGTTGGGATGGCGAACGCATTGGACGTTCGCTGACGGGCTCTTTGTGGAAACAGGCGGAGCGCTTTTTATAGACTGAATTTCAGGGTTGCTGTTTTAGGTCTGTGCCAGAGTAGCAATCTCCCCGTGGTGAAACAAGCAGGAAGTCCTGGGGGTTTCTGGGGCTTGCTCCGTTCTGCGAATTTCCTTTTCAGGCTTCCGGCGAGATTTAGACTGCCCTCGCACAGCAGGCAGATCCTCGCCGGTGAGCCGAACCCCGATGCCCCAGCGTGATCCTATCGGTGGACAAAGCCGAATGTGCCAAACGCTTTCAAGACCACACGACACATGAGAATTCAATCACGCCCGGCGCCGCGAGCTGCCGCTTCTCCTTCTCCTAATCCTACTCGTAATCCTAATCATAATCTCTCCAACAGGATCAGGAGTAGGATTAGGATTAAGATTAGGAACAAGCCGCGGTGGCCCAACGGCACGCTTTCGGTCGGGTTCCCGCTTCTTGCGCTCCTTTTCCTCGCCAGCGGTTTTGATCTCGCTGCGCAAAGCAACACCACTTTTCCGCGCCAGCAAGTCCCCGCGATTCCTGGCCGGGTTAAGAGCTTCCAAGCTATGGCCGAGGCAGAGAAATCATTGCCGCCGATCTACCAACCGATTTCCGTGCCCCCCTTCAATTTGATCTCGGAGGCCACGCCGGAAAGCGCCGGTTTGTCCGCTGTCGTTCCGGGCGTGCCGCGTCTGGTCCGGAAAAACGTGGCGCCCGCGAACCTCCCTCCGCCTGCCCCGAAAGCCGGGTTCCTGGGGCTGGAGGACAACGACCGCGCGATCCCGCCCGACACGCAAGGCGCGGTGGGCCCGAACCACTTGCTGGTCGCGCTCAATTCTCAGGTGCGAATCCAGACGCGGACGGGCGAAGCGTTGAGCACCGTGACGCTCTTCCGCTTCTGGACCAATCTCGTGGACGGCGTGGTCAATACTTTTGACCCGCGCGTGCTCTACGACTCGGCGGCCGAACGCTGGGTTCTGGTTACGGGCGCGAACAGCCAGAAGACCAATTCACTTCTTTTGGTCGCCGTGTCCGAGACCAGCGATCCCACCGGGAATTGGTTCGGCCGGGCTGTGCCGGGCGACTCGTCCAAAGTGCACTGGGCGGACTTTCCAATCGTTGGGCTTAACGCCAAGTGGCTGGCGGTCACGGCGTCACTCTACACGGTTGGCACCAATAAATTCGGGCTCTCCCGCGTAAACGTGTTTGACAAAACCAGGCTTTACTCCGGCGGCGCCGCACCGATTTCGGCCACGACGTTCGACGACAAATCCGCGCCCGTTCTGGCGCCTTCGGTGGATTACGATCACAGCCATTCGACCATGTATTTCATCAACACCGTGAACGGGAATTCTTCGGGGAAAGGATTCCTTCGCCTCAGCACGCTTGGTGGCGAGCTGGGAGCGGAAGTTTATGAGGCCGGAATCGCCTTCCCCGCCACGACGAACACCTGGGCCGCATTTCCCAATCCGCAGGATTTCGCGCCGCAACTCGGCACCGAGAAGAAGATTCACAACGGCGATCATCGGATGCCCGGCAGCGTGGTTCTGAGGAATGGTTCGCTCTGGGTCGCGCACAACGTGTTCTTGCCGACCGAGGCGCCCACGCGCAGTTCCGTGCAATGGTGGGAACTGGATCTGGCAGGCGATGTCCGGCAGTTCGGGCGCATGGACGACGCCACCGGCAGAAACTTCTACGCTTACCCCAGTCTCGCCGTGAACAAGAACAACGACCTGTTGATCGGATATTCGCGGTTTTCCGACACGCAGTACGTGAGCGCCAATTACTCGTTCCGCGCGGCCACCGACCCGGCAAATACTCTGCGCGCGGACACGGTGTTGAAAAACGGCGAATCCGCGTATGTGAAAACCGTGTCCGGCACACGCAACCGCTGGGGGGACTACAGCAGCACCGTCGTCGATCCCATCAACGACCTGGACCTGTGGACGCTTCAGCAATACGCCGGCACGCGGACCAACTCCTGGGCCACGTGGTGGGGGCGCTTCATCCTCGAACCATCCGGCGTGCCGCCTTCGATCACCTCCTTCAGTCCCGCGACCGGCGGCGCCGGAGCCATCGTGACGATCATCGGAGCGAAGCTGACCGAAACGACGGCCGTCGCCTTCAATGGCGTCAACGCTACGGCCTTCACCGTCCATTCCTCAAGCCGTGTGACCGCCATCGTTCCGCTGGGCGCTTTGACCGGCCCAATCCGCGTCACGACCGTGGATGGCGCGGCCACGACGACGGAGAATTTCACGGTGCTTCCTACGCCGGCCATTGCGGGCTTCGCGCCGGATCGCGGCGGACCCAACAGCACCGTCGTGATCACCGGAGCCAATCTCACCGGAGCCACCGGCGTGAAATTCAATGAGGTGAATGCCGCCGCTTTCAAAGTCGATTCCCCGACCCAAATCACCGCGACCGTCCCGGCGTCCGCCACGACGGGCCGCATTACCGTCACGACACCCAGCGGTGTGGCGACGAGCGCCGCAAGTTTCACGGTGACTTTGGAACCGGCCATCTCGCGGGTGACACCGGCCAATGGCGGAGTCGGCATGACGATCACGATCACGGGCGCGAACTTGAATGTCGCGACGGAAGTTCGCTTCAACGGACTCCGCGCACTCCAGATGAGCGTGCAGTCCGCCACTCAAATCACAGCGACCGTCCCGCCGGGCGCCACCAGCGGCTTCATCGAAGTGATCGCGCCCAACGGCACGGCGCGCAGCCCCGAAAGCTTCGGCATCGTCCCCACGCCGATCCTTTCGGACTTCAGCCCGAAGAGCCAGTTTATCGGCGGAGCGATCACCCTCATCGGCGCGAACCTCACCGACGCTTCGCTGGTTCAGTTCAACGGGATTGTGGATCCGACCTTCACGGTGGATTCCGCGAGGCAGATTACCGCGCGAGTCCCGGTCGGCGCGACCAGCGGCCAGATTACGGTGACGACGCCGGGCGGAACCGCGACGAACGATCTGGCCTTCGTGGTTTTCCCTCCGCCCTCGAACGATCTCTTCATCAATGCGCAAACGATTGCCGGCACTTCCGGAAGCGTCGTGGGCAGCAACGTCGGCGGGACCAAGGAAACTGGGGAACCGGACCATTTGCCCGAAGACGCGCAATCTCTGGGCGGCCGGACGATCTGGTATCGGTGGATCGCGCCCGCCAGCGGCACGTGGAACTTTCACACCGCCGGCAGCAAGATCGACACGATGCTGGCGGTTTACACCGGCACGAGCGTCGCGCGATTGACGCCCGTCGCATCGAACGATGACGCCGACTCCGGCACGGGCACGAGCAGCGTTTCCTTCGCGGCTGTTCTGGGCGCGGTTTATCAAATTGTGGTTTCCGGTTTCCGCGACACCTCCGGCGAAATCACCTTATCCTGGGCGAGCGCGATTGCCCGGCCGAACATTGACAATCTTAGTCCGAACAGCGGCCCCGTGGGGAGCGTCGTGATTGTGCTGGGCGCGAACTTTACGGGCGCCACCGAAGTAAAGTTCAACACCGCGGCCGCACCGGATTTTACCGTTGATTCGCCCAACCGAATCACCGTGCGCGTCCCCGCCAGCGCAAGCTCCGGGCCGCTCAGCGTGACCACGGCCCTTGGCGTCGCGTCGAGCACGACCCTCTTCACGGTGACACTGCAGGTGAGCAACGATCATTTCGCCAATGGCCTTCTGCTGACGGGAACTTCGGGAACGATTTCAGGCGACAACACCGGCGCCAGCTTTGAACTGGGCGAACCCAGACACGCCAGCCTGAGCGCCGTGAAATCGCTCTGGTACCGCTGGACCGCGCCCACGAGCGGGCGATGGACTTTCGACACGCGCGGCGCCGCCTTCGACACCGTCCTGGCGGTGTACACCGGCGCTGCGCTCACCAACCTCGCCGTGATCGCGAGCAACGACGACGCGCAGGGCGCCACCACGAGTTCGCTGGCGTTCGATGCCGTGGCGGGCACGCTGTATCATGTCGCGGTGGATGGTTACGCGACCGGCTTCGGAAAAGTCGTGCTCAACTGGACGTTTTCCGGAGACACGCCGAAGATTCAGAGTTTTACCCCGACTCGTGGCGACACCGGCTCCAACGTCACGATTGCCGGCGAGAATTTCGCCACCAACAGCGTGGTGGACTTCAACGGAATTCGAAGCGCCGCCGCGGTTGTCGAATCGCCCACGCGCATTGTTGCCAAAGTGCCCGACAATGCCACGACTGGCCCGATCCGCGTGACGACGCCGCGCGGGGCTGCGCTGAGTTCGGCTTATTTCGTGGTCAGCAATTCCGACGCGCCGGACAACGATCTATTTTCTGACGCGAAGATGCTGACCGGAAACGCCTGGGTGACCGCGGGCCGAACCACCTCGGCGAGCAAAGAACCCGATGAGCCGGATCACGCCGGAGACACGGGCGGCCGGTCGGTTTGGTATCGCTGGACTGCTCCGGAGAACGGCGCCTGGATTCTCGGCGCCGCCGGCAGTAGCTTCGACACCATCCTCGCGGTCTATACGGGCGGCAGCCTGACGAACCTCGTGGTTGCCGCGGGCAACGACGACGCGGACGGCGCTGCCACGAGCAAGGTGAAATTCCAGGCCAAGGCGGGAACGACTTACCATTTCGCCGTGGACGGCTTCAACGGCGAGAGTGGAAGTGTAATCTTGAGGCTGGTCCCCGCCGCCGAACCGAGAGTGGTCTATTCAACCGGGTTTGAAGCCGGCGAAGGTTACCAGGCGCAGCAACCGCTGGCGGGCCAGCAAGGCTGGAACAAATCCGGCACGGGCGGGCAGGCCATCGTCGTGAATCCTCTTTTCGGCGCCGGGCAGCAAGCGCAAGTCGGCGGGATTGTGGCCGGGCAAACCGCGCGCACCTCCGTCTGGAAACCCATCACCAACACGCTGCCCGTCGTGGAATTCTCCACGGCGCTTCTGATCACCGAATCCACCAACGGCGAGAGCGACTTTTTCGATTTCGCCGTTTTTAACCCGGACGGCCAGCGCTTGTTCTCGCTCGACTTCGACAACTTCGGCTCACTCGTGAGTTACGAGTTGAATGACGGCGAAGGGACGCGCATCACCGGCGTGAGTTTTGACAACAACCGCGTGTATCGACTCGCGATCTCGATGGATTTCCGAAACAACACCTGGAGCGCATTTCTCGATCAGGAAGTGCTCGTGACGGACCGGCCCATCACGACCTATGGCGCGGCGCTGCAACTCGGATTCATCGATGCCGCCTGGCTGACCGATAACACGCCCGGCGACAACGCCCTGGTGTTCGACAACTACCGCATCGTCGCCGAAACCAACGCGCCGCCGGCGATCTTTGCGCAGCCGCAGAACTTGACTGTCACCCAGGGCGCTCAGGCCATGCTCGGCGTCGCGGCGCGCGGCACGGAGCCGCTGACTTATCAGTGGCGATTCAACGACAAGCCCGTCACGGGCGCGACAAATGCCGTGTTGATTCTGAACAATGCGTTGGCGACTCAGGCCGGGGGTTACGTGGTCGAAATCAAAAATGAGTTCGGCGCCGTCGTCAGCCAGCCGGCGACCTTGTCTGTGAATCTCGCCGCGGCCGCCGCGTCGCTCAAACTGAGCGGCGGTCCGTTGCTCCCGGACGGGCGTTTCCCGCTGACCTTGACCAGCGCGCCTAGCGCATCATTCACGATCGAAGCCTCGACCGATCTCAGCCAGTGGACCGAAGTCGCGTCGGGGGTGAATACGAGCGGGACGTTCAATTTCTTTGACGACCGGGCGCGGACTTTTCCGCAACGCTTCTTCCGGGCCCGGCAGCGATAACGCCTTGGTCTGCCGGAAATTGGCGTGGTAGGGACGGATTCCACTCCGTCCCAAATCAAGCCTTGAGGCAGATCGCCACTCAGGAAGAGACGATGGACCCAACGGGGCCTTCAGGTTTTTCCTTGGTCCGTCTCTCCCTTCAAGAGACGTCTCAAGGATTCGTCAGGGACAGAGTGGAATCGAGTGGAATCCGTCCCTACCCAGTTCATGGAAGCCGCCTTGGCCTGATTATCATGCACACGGCCCATGAACCAGGTACGGCGAGTCCGTCCCGGCGAGCCGCTCCAACGTACGTGGAACACGTCCGACTCGGCTCGCTGGGGACAGGCTCGCCCTACCGTCAAGTTTTCCTGAGAATGCCTTCCTTGATGGCCGTCTGAATCTGGTTAGGCGGCACGTCTCTGGATCTCATGCTCGATTCTTCTGTCCCGAAAGTAAGGTAAGAGCCGGACGACTCGGCGGGCGATGCCTATCAAACTTCGACGGCGTCGCGTCTGGCTAGACGGTGCGTGGAGCGCCCCGATGTAATCGTGCCGCAACTCGTCGAGGCGGGGCTGAAACCGAGATGCAGGGAGGAGAGGGCTGGGGTGAGGGGGAACGCGGCGTCGAATTGCATAGTCACGGCTAAGAAGCCCTTCCTCGCGCGGAGAGAGGGAAGTCAATCCGAGTTGCTGACCGACACTCTTAATCGCGCCCCAGCGACCAGGGCCATTGACAAAGTCGTGCAGAATTGACGTCAAACCACCTCCGGCAGCACCCATGGCTTGCGGTATTCCGGGCGGGTCCGCAGCTTGTTCGCTTCGTCGTCGTTGATGAATCGCTCGGTTTTCGGGTCGAGGAAAATCTTTCTTCCCACCCGCCAGGAAATGTTTCCCGCATGACACAGCACGGAAGAAATGTGCCCGACGGTTTCGAGATCGGCGTTGGGTTTTTTTCGGCTCTTAACGCAATCGACGAAATTCTGGATGTGCGTGATGCCGCTGTTATCGCCGGAGCCGCGCGCGACCACTTTGTGCTGGGGATCGAACGCCTGCCAACTGCTGTTCCCGATCACGATGTACCCCTGGTCGCCGTAGAGCACGGCGCCTTCTTCATTCCCGTAATAGTCGTAAGGCGACCAAACCCGCATTTCGTAAGTGAGAATCTTGCCGGGGTTCCCGGCGTATTCGTAAGTGACCTGCAAGGTGTCCGGCCATTCTTGCATGTCGTCGAAATACCATTTGCCGCCGCTGGCGCAGATCGCGGTGGGCAAACCCAGCGGCGGTTCGCCGAGCGCTTCGGTGGCCGTGCTCAACGCCCAGCGCGCGATGTCGAGCCGGTGCACGCCGTCGTTTCCCAGGTCGCCCGTGCCGTAGTCAAAAAACCAGCGCCAGTTGCCATGGAACCGGCGCACGTTGAAAGGCCGCTTCGGCGCCGGACCCAGCCAGGTGTCGTAATCCACGCCGGGCGGCGGTTCGCTGTCGGGCGGGCGTCCAATGGAACCTTGTTTGGCGCTCTCCCAGCCTTTCGCGACGAGACAGCGGCCCAGTTTGCCGCTGCGGATGTACGCCATCGCGGATCGGAAATGCTCGCTCGTGCGCGATTGGGTTCCGAGTTGAATGATGCGTTTGTGCCTTCGGGCTGCGTCGATCATGCGCAAGCCCTCCTCCATGTTGTGCCCGTCGGGTTTCTCGACATAAACGTCCTTGCCCGCGATGCAGCCCAGGATGGTCGGGATCGCGTGCCAATGATCCGGCGTGCCCACGACGAGGGCGTCGAGCTTGGAGTCCTCAACCAGCTTGCGGAAGTCGGTCTCCGTTTTCGGTTTCGTCCCTTGCGCCTTTTCCACACTCAACACGGCGCCGGCCAGCCGCCGTGAATCGATGTCGCAGATGGTCGCGACGTCGGCGTTCCGAAGTCCGGCGAAAGTTTGCATGAGATATCCGGCCCGGCCGCCGACGCCGATGCAGCCAACTTGCAAGCGCTCGCTGGCGGGCGCTTTGGAAACGGATTCGGCTCCGGCAACTCGCGATGCGACCGATATGGCTGCGGCGCTGCCCAGGGAAGTTTTAAGGAATTGTCTGCGAGGGATCGTTTTCATGGCTTTCCTTGTTTCATGGTGGATCTTGAAGAGGAAACTTAACTGGACCAGGCTTCCGGTGCCAGGATTTGCTTCCCCACGCTTCCCGACGCGCAAGTTTCCTTCGATCTCCCGGAGGGAGAGCTTCTGAGTGCTTGTTTTTGAAAAACGTGGCGCTGACGTAAGACCCGCTTTTCCGATTTGCCTGAGAATTCGGCCTCGTTACCTCGGCTGCTACGAACAGCGGTCATTCTCAAAACACGCTCTGAGCTGAGGGAAACGAGCAATCGAGGGCACGCCAGCGGATTACGCGCGGCTGATTCAAGAAGGAGCGCGAGCAGCTTGCCCGCGCGGGCTGCCTGAAGATCTCGAAGAAAGCCGGCCGGCAGGCTGCCCGCGCTCCTTTCGCCAGATTCTTGACTCAGCGGTGCGGATTACGCGCGGCAGCCGCAATTCTCTTTCGCTCCAGGCGAGCAATCCCTATCCTCCCTCGCAGCACACAACATCCAAACCTGAGACGTCTTATGCACCATGCTCGTCTTGTTCTCTGGGCAGCGGCCTGGCTCGCTGCTGCGCCCTTCGTCCTGGCCGCCAGCTACCCGCCCGGCAATTCCAATCAAATCTTCGAGTTCACAGACGCGACCGTCGATCTCGCTGATGGCACGCTAATCGGCTCAGATCAACCAGCAGGTTCGGGAGCTCCAGTGGCCGGTGTCTATGGAAAAGCGCTTCGGCTGGCCGAGCGAAACGCGCCCCATGCCATCGGCTCCTTCAAACTCCCAGACCTGGATCCTGGCAACGTCATCAAAAGTTTCGACCTCAAGTTCAATGTGATCATGGACACGCCGACGGGCGCAGCGTCGGGCGAAGGTTGGTCGATCAACTTCGGGCGCATCCCGAAGGACAACGGCACAGGCGAAGGCGGGTTCGCGCCGTTGCCAGGCGGTTTGACCATTGCCTTTGACACGCTCGACGCCGCCAACGATCCGCCTTCGATTGAAGTGTTCATCGGCGGGGTGAGCATCACCAATGTCCAAAGGTCGTTCCTATTCAGTCCGTCCAGCCGCGCGGTCGTGATCCACTGGGATTCGGCCGGCTTGGATCTGAGCTTTGAAAGCCGGCCGGTTTGCACAGACTTGCCGACGCCGGGCTTCACGCCGGGCGTGGGGGATCAGTTCGCTTTCACCGCGCGGACCACGACGACCGGCATGCATGTGAGCATAGACGATCTTCGGGCCACGACCCTCGCGGTTCCCGTCATCGACACCGGCGGGCCGATCATTTCGGAATTCGTCGCCAACAACAGCGAGTTCGAAGACGAATTTGCGGACAAGCCAGGCTGGATCGAACTGATGAACGGCTCAGCGGCCTCGGTGGATTTGGCCGGATGGTATCTCACCGATTCCAAAGCCAATCTGACGAAATGGAAAATCCCGGCCCTGACAATGACTCCTTACAATTATCAAGTCGTCTTCGCGTCGGGGCGCAGTCGCCAACTCTCCGCGACGAGCTTTTTGCACGCGGGTTTCAACCTGGCCAGGAGCGGCGGTTACCTCGCGCTGGTGCGGCCTGATGGAAAGACGATTGCCAGCGCGTTTGAATACGGCCCGCAGGAGAAAAATGTGGCCTATGGGGAAAAAGGAACCGAACGCAAACGCGGCTACATGTATCCTGCGTCTCCCGGCACCGTGAACACAATGGTTCCCGCGCCGGCGTCCCTCAGTCCGGAACCGGAATTCTCGCATGCGGGCGGGTTCGTGAGCGAGCCCGTGACGCTGAGTCTGTCGGCCCCCAGTGTGCCCGGCGCAGAAATTCGTTACACGCTGGACCGGACGGAGCCGGGACCGGCCTCGTTGCTCCTCACCAATTCGCTGTCCATCACGCAATTCACGACCGTCAAAGCGCGCGTCTATGCGCCGGGCCACCTGCCCGGTCGGGCGAGCAGCCGCACGTTCGTCCCGATGGATGCTTCGCTGGCAAACTACGCCGGCACGGGAAAAGTTTTCGATTCGAATCTGCCGCTGATTTTTGTGGACAGTTTCGGCGTCAACATCGATGGCTCCACCGGCGGCTCCCGGCCGTTTCGTCCCAGCTACGCCGTCGTGATTCAGCGCGACCCCAAGACCGGACGGGCCAGCCTGACCACGCCGCCTGAATATGCCGGGCCTGCGGGAGTCCACGTGCGCGGGGAAAGTTCGGCCGGCTTCGACCAGCGCAGCTATTCACTGGAATTGTGGGACGAAGCGGCCAGAGACCGCGACGCCAGTTTGCTCGGCATGCCCGCGGAATCGGATTGGGCGTTGATCGGCCCCTGGAGCGAGAAGACCCTGATGCGGAACAAACTGGTCTTCGATTGGATGATCGCGCTGCGCGGTGAAGACGGCACCTCGGTGCGCAGCCGGTTCGTCGAGCTGTTCTTCAATCAAGTTCGGCCCGTGGCGGGACGCGTCGGCTACACCAGCTACCGGGGCATTTACCTCCTCACGGAAAAACTCAAACGCGGCAAGGACCGCGTGCCGATCGAGAACCTCAATGACAAGACCGTCGATCCCGAATTGATCACGGGTGGCTACATCTTTCGCAAAGACAAGGATGACGCGTTGAAGAGCAACTGGACGACTTCGCGATTCGCGATTCCGCTGCAGAGCTTCGATCCGGATCGTTTGAACTCGACTCAGCTTCTTTACCTGCGCACTAACATCAACTCGTTTGAGACGGCGCTCAACGGCGCGAACTTCCGCAACCCCACCAACGGCTACCGCGCATACATTGACCCGGACACTTTCATCGATGCGCAGTGGTTGCTCGAGATTTCCAAACAGGTCGATGGCTACGTGTTCAGCACCTACTTCCACAAAGATCGCGCCGGCCGGCTGCGGGCCGGGCCGTTGTGGGATTTCAACATTTCGCTCGGCAACGCGGATTACGCGACCGGCGACCGCGCCACGGGCTGGCTTTACGACAACGCCAACGGCGCCGGGCAACTCTGGTATCCGCGGCTCCACGCCGATCCCGATTACAAACTGGCGCACTGGGATCGATATTGGCAAATGCGCCGAACGATCTTTGCCACCCAGAATGTTTTAGCCACGATTGACGGGCACATGGCGACGCTCCTCGACGATTACACGGGCGCCGTGAGCAATCGCGCCCCGGCGGAGATCCAGAATCCCGTCGCGCGCCATTTCCGAAAATGGCCGCGCCTGGGCACGCGCGACTGGCCTAACCCCGCCGGCGAAACCAAGATTCGAACCTGGCAAGCGGAGGTGGATTATTTGAAAAACTGGATCGTGCCGCGCCTGGAATGGCTGGACGAACAGAGTTTGCGCGCCGGGAGAGTTGTGTATCGCCCGCCCGTGTTCAGCCACGACGGCGGCCCGATCTCCGCGCCCGTCCAACTTGCCATCGAGCCCTATCGCCGCGTTCAACTCACCAATCAGTATCCGGAAGGCGACCTCTATTACACGTTGGACAGTTCCGATCCGAGGCTTCCCGGCGGCGACATCAGCAGCGCGGCTCTCAAATACTCCGGACCGATCAGCCTTCAATCTTCCGTCACCGTGAACACCCGGCTTTACTTCCAGAGGCAATGGACGCCGCTGGCCACGGCGACGTTCTTCTTCAACGCCGCGCCGGCGAGCGCCGCGAATCTGGTCGTTTCAGAAATCATGTATCGTCCCGCGCTGCCTACGGCTGCGGAAACGGCCGCGGGGCTGGTCGATGCCGGGCAATTTGAATTCCTCGAACTGCGCAACATCGCGAAACACGCGATCGATCTCTCCGGGGTGAAGCTGGTCAACGGCGTGGATTTCGATTTTGCCTTCGCTCCCGTGTCCGCCAGACTCTTGAAGCCCGGGGAATCCGTCGTGCTGGTCGCGGACAGGCGGGCTTTCTCGATTCGCTACCCGCAAGTTCCCGGCTCAAGAATCGCGGGCCAGTTTCGGGGCCGCCTGGACAACGCCGGTGAAACCATCGCGATCCAGGCAGCGGACGGCAGCATGATCAAGGAATTCCAGTATGACAACAACACCCCGTGGCCGCCGCTGAGTGACGGCGACACCCTGAGCCTCGTGCTGAAGGAACCGGCCACGAACCCAAATCCCGCGGATCCTTCGCGTTGGATTCTGAGCGTGAGGACAGGCGGCACGCCCGGCGAGTCTGGGACCGGCGCGGACATTTTTGTCGGCGATCCGGCGAAAGACAGTGACGGCGACGGGTTGAGCGATCTTTTTGAATTTGCCACCGGTTCCGATCCGGAGAATCCCGCTTCTCGGTTCGGCCCCACGGCAGCCGTCGCGCCATTCGAGGTCAACGGCGTCAAGGCCAGCTACGTCACTCTGGAATTCCGTCGCCGACCGGCTGCGCGCGGCGTGAAGTTCGCGGTCGAATCGAGCCAGGACCTCCACTCCTGGAGCGCCGCAGATTCAAATCTGACTCTGATTGGCTCCAAGGAGAATCGCGACGGCACGGTCACCGACACGTATCGCGCCAATGCCGCGTTGCCCAACAGCGCAAACCGAACGATGTTTTACAGATTGAAGGTGCAGATGCAGTAACCGGAGGGGAAGAACTGGAGTGGTGGAGGGATGGAGTGTTGGAGTATCGGTATTCAGAGCTCCAAGACTCCAAGACTCCATTACTCCAATCCCGCGACTTCCGCGCCGCTCACGAGTACCACTTCCGCAAACGGACCTCGACGCTCACGTCCTTTCCGATGAGCTGTTTGAACCGATTCACGTCGCTGCTGGAGTAGTGATACGGATAGACGACCTTGGGACGAAACTCCCGCACCGCGCTGGCGGCTTGATTGATATCCATCGTGAACGGCAGGTTCATGCAAACGAACGCCATGTCGATGTTCTGCAAGGCGCGCATTTCCGGGATGTCCTCTGTGTCGCCAGCCACGTAGATGCGCTTGCCGCCGATGGTCAGGACGTAGCCGTTGCCGCGGCCTTTGGTGTGGCCGGTGCGGCCCGGTGTGATGTTGTACATTGGAATGGCTTCGACAGTGATGCCCTGAACCTCGGCTTTGTCGCCATTGGCCATGACTTTGGTTTTGGCTTTCAAGTCGCTCGCCAACTGCTGATAAACCGCTTGCGGCGCGACAATTTCTGCGTTCTTCGCGTCAATCGCCGTGAGCGTCGCGGCGTTGAGGTGATCGCCGTGAATGTCCGTGATGAAAATAATGTTCGGGCGCGGCAGCCTCTGGAAACGCGTGCCGCCGCCGACCGGGTCGAAGTAGATGATTTTGTCCTTCCATCTCGCCGCGAAGGTCGCGTGATCGATCGGATACACCACGACGTCGCCGTCCGACGTCACGAGATGATCGCCCGTCATCGGGGTGGGCGAGGCCAAGTGCATGGCGCGGTAGTATCGGACCGGCAGGTAAGGAGCCGTGGAATCCGTGTAACTCTGCGCCGCGGGCGCGGCGGGAAACGTGTAGAGCGGCGTCCAGGTGACCAGATCCGTGGAGACCTCCAGCCGCACGTTGTTATTCGTGGGAACATTGAGGCGCAAAAGGATTTCTCCTCCGGCTTGATGCTGGACGGCGGTAAAGCTCGGTCTGGAAGGGTCCGCGTTGGAAGTAAGCTGCGCGGTCACTGATGGAATAAGGAAGCTCAACGCCAATCCCAGCAGCGGGAGGGCGGGCGTGTGACTTTGCCGCATTTTCATAACTCCGATCTCGAATGGTTTTGGTTTTTGGTTAATGATTCCTGGCTTGATTCCCAGTAAGTAAACCCAAATGCCGCACGCGTCAACGGTGTGCGCCAGCCAGGTGTCTCAATAGTCTCAATGTGGGAGGTTTAACCGCGAGGGCGGTTCCCGCCGTCCCGCGGTACGGCGAGCCTGTCCTCAGCGAGCCGAATCCTACTTCTCCGGTTCGGCTGTCACAGCCGTCTCCTTCGTCTCCTTGGCGTAAGTCTTCTGCACTTCCGCCGCGATGGCGCTCAAATCGTCGATGAGCGTGTTTTTCGCCTCTTCGCTGACTCCTATTTGCTGGAGCACACGCCGGGCATCGTTGACCACCACCAACACTTCCCCCTCAGTCAAGTTGCCGCAGTTCACGATTCGGTTGAAGTCCAGAGCCAACTGGAATTTCTGCTGATACGTGAAAGTTTTGCTCGGCCACGCCGCGGCCAGATCATCGACCAGCTTGGTCACTGATTCAAAAGAGGGCAGATTCGGCGTACGGGCTTTGTCTCCCCCTCCGCTTCGGCGCAGAAATGCCATGCCCGGAATCGAATCGAGCAGCGAGTTCAGAATCTGTTGCCGCTGCGAGGAAGTGACGGGCGGCTTCTTGATCCCATGGAAGATCAGGGCTAATCGCTCGATGGATTGCCGCTGCGCCGGAGTGAGCGCCAGGCGCGATTGTGAATTCGTGGAGTTCGGAAGGAGGAAGTTGGTCGTGCCCGGCGGAGACGCGAAGCTGTTGCTGCCCGTCTGACCGTTCGTCGTCATGGTCGTGTAACCGGGGAGATTGGTCAGCGTCGGCGCGAAACGCGCCGCGTTCGTGCCGTAGCCGGCGCGCGGCACAGCGTTCGGGAACGAATACGGGTTGGGCGCAAAACGGTTCCCCGGCGCATAGTTCGTGGGTGCGAAGCCGTTCGTGGCGAATCGAGCGCCGGGCGCGAAGTTCGTGCGATAAGGCCGGTTTGGGACGTAGCGTCCGCCTGGCAAATAGTTCGTCGGTCCAGGCGCAGGCGCATAGCGATTTGGCGCCGCGCCAGGCGGAGTGTTCGTGAAGTAGGATCGCCCCGCGGGCAGTCCGGGCCGTTGCGGGAAATTGGTCACCGCGTTGGTCAGCGCCGGATTTCGATACGGGGTGAGCGGGCGTGCCGGGTAAGGTTGCCGTGGCGCGTAAGGTCCGGGCTGATATCCTTGGCCAAGCACCCATGCCGAAAAAACCACCACTCCGGCCGCTGTCGCGCACGCTCGATTCATAAGACGAAAACGTAACCGAAAGCTCCTTCGCGGCTGCGGGGTTGTCAACCTTGGAGTATGCCCTCAGTTGAGGGTGGGGCCAGGCTCCCGCCGAGCCAATGCCATCGAAGAAAGGCTTCGCAGGAGCGTCGCCCCACCGTCGTTAACTGAGAGGATACCAGCGGTGCAGGACAGAATTCCCCGTAGCGCAGACTTGGAGTCTATCAGTACCGCCCGAAATCGTCGCAAGCCACGACGCTTTTTCGGAACGCGGCTGTGTGCGCAGCACCAGCCGCAGCCGCCCGTCAGTTCCAACGCGCTGCGGTTGGGTCTTCGACCACAGCCGCGCTCCCTTTGGTTTGCGGCCTTGCCGATCCGATTAGGGTTCGAGCGCAGCGTGCACCTCGGCCGGTTGATCCAATCGGACCCAGCCAATGGTGCGGCGGCGGCCGGCCTCCAGCCTTGCGGAGTCTGGCGTTGCCGCGAATTCGACAGCGTTTTCCTTGCCCTTCAGTTCGAACCCTTGCAGGGCGTCGCCCGCCACGAACCGCGCCGAATTCCAGGTCAGTCCAACGCGAACGGGAGCATTATGATCGGCCTGGCCCGCGTTAATCAAATCCACTTCAACAAGTCCAGGTTTGGGGCGCCGGAGTTCAACCCGCAAGCCAGGTCGCGGCACCTGGCCGTCCATCACGGCAGCGAGGGTTGGCCAGGACCAGTTGAGCGTGTCCCCTTCGACTGGCAGCCGATACCAGATTACGCCCGTCAGTGCCCGCGGGCGGTCGTTGATCCAGCGAGCGATGAGTTCGGCCATGGCTTGAGGATCCGCCCGCACCTCGCGCAGTTGCGTGCCTTCCGGCCACAGCTTCGCCGGACCTTCGGCGGACAAACCCACGAACTTGCCGCCGCGGTCGAATGCGATCTGGTAACCGTAAGTGGGGAGAGCGACGCGGAAGGGCTTGCTCAGGCGTCCGGCCTTCTCGACCGCGCGCTTCGCTTCGGTCGGATCACACAAACTGAACGGCGCACGCGCGTCGCGTGGCCGGGCGAGCGAATGCACTTGCAGGACGTAGCCGTCGGCGGCGGCGATGAGGCGCTTGAACGCGGCTCGGTTCAGCCATGATGGCAGCGCGGTGATGGTGACCGGCATGGGCGCGACGCGGTTGCGGATGGCCTCCACCCAGACGCGGTACCCGTCCAGCTTCGATTCTGCAGCGTCGAAATCGATTTGCAGTTCGGCAGGGTGAAGCCCGTGGCTCTTCGCGGCCTCGACCAATGAAACCGCCAGATCGGCGAGATACCGAGTGCGCTGGTCCTCCTCCGCGAAGGGTCCCGCGAAAGGCCCGACGCGCAAGGCCAGGCCGACCGGGCGGCCGCTGCTGCGCAGGGCCGCGTAATCGAGCGCCACGCGCGTGACGTGCGGCTGCTTGCTCCGCCAGGTGACCTCCGCGTTCAGAGCGACCAACTCGGCGAAGGCCTCCGCGCGTTCCGCGATGGCATCTTCCAATGACGGCGTCCAGGATCGCTGCCAGACATAAACCTCGCTCGGCATAACTCCGCGAGCGCGTTTGTTCTCACGCGGCCAGGCAAGAAGAGCGGCCAGGACGCCTGCGCCGATCAGGAAGAGGGAAACAAAGCGTTTCATCTCGCTTTCAATGCGCGGCAACTTTCGATTCCGGACCGGGCTTGTCGAGGAGAAATGAGCCGAACCCGGTAACCCCTCCAGTCAACGACAGTGAGCCGAACAATGCTTTCCTGTGTTCGCGTCTGGGGAATCTGTTCCGCGCCTGCGGCAAGACTGCCTGGGCGAGCGAGTGGTTCGAAAGGACGCTGCGGCTGGATCCCAGCGACATCGAAGCGCGCCACCATCTTTTCTCGATGGCTGCAGATGCGGAGGACATCCCGGCAGCGTTCGATCATGCGCTTCGTTTGGTCAAAGATCTGTCGGATGGAAAGCAGGCCGAGAAGCCCGAACTGACCGAAGCCCTGGCGGTGGATTTCGTAGAGATATTGCGCGGCGCGCCTGACGAATTCCGGGACCTCGCCGCTGCCGAGGCATCCAAAACTCCAGCCACGCTTGAGGCCAGGTTCCTCCTGTCCCTTCTCGAAGCGGAAGGCGACGAAGATGAAATGATCGACGACGCGGTGGAGCGACTCTTGAACGGAGACATCCAAACACTGCCTGCAACCATGCCTACGAAAGAATCCGACGACGAACTCGAGCCTGCGGTCGAACTGATCCCTTCCTTGCAAGAATTGGTGATCGCCCAGGGGCTCAAGGCCGAGAAACTGCAGCTCGCTCTCGAAGTAAACGAAGGTCAGAAGCAGGTCAGAGTTCTGGACCGGCGCTCGGTCCCGCTTTACGACGGCGAGAAAGCCGTATTTTGGGAAGCGCCTCCGCTGCGCGAAATGTTTCGGGGAGGCCGGCAGCCGCCTCCGGACTCCGAGATGAATCGATACCCGCCGGAATACTCCCTCTATTTCTATCTGATCGAGAATCACGTCTTGTTGCTGAGCGATCAAATAGGCGACCGAACCGATCAGGAATTGGAGGAAGTCTATTCCTTGCTGCGCCGCCGGCCGGATGGCAAGAGCCTGGGAACGGTTCACGATGCCCTTTGGCAAGCCGCCGCGTTGCTGCTTGGCACGTACGCGCTGAGCCAGGCGGAGTTTGAGGCGATCTTCGGTCAATTGGCCCGTTCGGCGCGGCACTGGGCGCAATCCCCCATCTCGCGCAACTATCTCGGCTATCTCAGGAAGACTTTCGGGGGAGAGTCGCCGGATTGACCGCCGAGCATTCCTGGCTCGATCTTTAGGGCGCGCGCAACCCCGATAGGAATCTGCTTTTCCACCGCCGACAAAAACGTTCGTTCCGCAAGTCACGCCTTCCAGTTTCAATGCGGAACCATCTGGTAGCCGAACCGCAGGCTTCGGCCACAAAGGAATCACGGAGGAAAGGAAGACAGCGGCCAAGACCGACATCACCACTGAGAGCGTGTCCGAAAATTCCGCGGGGTCCTGTTTTCGCGCCAAAGGCCGGATGGCGAGGCGCAACGAAGGAGAATATCCTCCCTGGATCTTCGACTGAGGAGCAACGAAGCCAGGCGGCCTTTGGCGCGAAAACCCTCCGGGCGGCGGGTCTTTTGTCCGTGGCCTGCGTTGGCTCGGTCCTTACAGCCCGCGTTGGGGATGCTCGGACCTCGCCGCCTTGGCCACAGCCAAAATCCCTCGCCGCAGGACCCCGCGCAATTTTCGGACACGCTCTGAGGCAGTTTTCCTCTGAATCCTCAAAGAACTAATCCTGTTTTCACGCCACTCGCCGCACGACACGGCCTTCGCGATAGGCGCGATTGGCCATGTGCGCGGCTTCGGCGGCCAGGACGCCGGCTTCGGCGGGCGCGCTGGGTTTTTTGCGCGCGCGAATCGCGTCGAGCCAATCGGTCAAGTGCAGCAATTCGCCGTCGGGTTCCTTGAAGAAATCCGCGCCGCGCGGACCGGAACCCAGCACGATTTCTTTCGGTTCCAGTTTGCGGCCCGATTCCGGATGAAGTTCAAGGCGCCCGCGGTCGAGGTAAAGCGTCGCATTTTCGCCCATGATTTCGGTCATGGCCCGGTTGCGCGCATTGACAAACGTGCCCTCAAAGTAGATCTGCAATCCTTTGTCCGGATACTGGAGGAACGTCTGGATCGTGTCCGGCGTTTCCCACACGCCTTTGGTCGCGAAGTGATCGCCGACGGTCGTCGCGGCCGCCGGCATGCCGAGATCGAGGAGCCAGTTCACGCCGTCCAGCCAGTGTACCATGAGATCGGTCAGAATGCCGCCGCCAAAATCCCAGAACCATCGCCAATTCCGGAATCGATACGCGTCGAAAGGCTGTTCCGGCGCGGCGCCCAAAAATTTTTTCCAATTCAAATCCTCGGCGCGGATCGAGGGAACGCTTTTCTGGAACGGCAGGAAATTTCGATTCCACGTGAGATGGACCTTGTGAATCTTGCCCAGCACACCTTCCTGAATCATTCGGCGCGCCTTGTGAAACTGCGGCATCGACCGCTGCTGCGTCCCGACCTGCACGACGCGATGGTAGCGGTCCTGCGCGGCGACGACCGTTTTGCCGTCGTCGCGGCTGTGCGTGAGCGGTTTCTCGACATAGACATCCTTTCCGGCGGCGCAGGCATCGATGGTCATTGGAACGTGCCAGTGGTCCGGCGAGCCGATGAGCACAGCGTCCACATCCTTGCGTTCGAGCAGTCGTTCATATTCATGAGTGGCGAAAGCGCCGGCGTCCGCGATCTTCTTCGCGGCCGAAAGATGGGCGTCGTAGATGTCGCACACGGCGATGATCTTGGTTTTGGGAATCCTCGTCAGGACTTGCATCAGACCCCGCGCGCGTCCTCCGGCGCCGATCACACCGATGTGAATTGTGTCGTTGCTGACGGCTGCGCGGGTCAGGCTAATCGCGGGCGCCAGAGCGGCCGCAGTCGAGGCGAGGCTGGTTTGCTTCAGGAATGCGCGGCGATTCAGGAATAACTTGGGGGAGGAAGGCGGTGCCTTTTGCATGATCGAATTGTCCGCGGAATAGCACTCGAATCAAGCGTGGATTGGCAACCCCTCAGTTTAACAACGGTGGAGCGACGCTCCTGCGGAGGTTTCCTTCGATGGCGTTGGCTCGGCAGGAGCTTCGCCCCACCTTACTGTGCAGACCGTGGGATTGACGACAGATCGACCGGAGAACGGTAGCGCAGATTTTCAATCTGCTGTATCGCCGATTTCCAATCGGCAGGGCGCCGGCAAGTCCCAGCGGGCTCGGACTGGGAGACGCCCCGCAGAATACAATTCTGCGATACGGCAGAGTGCAACTCTGCGCTACGAGCTTTGTCGTCCATCCCGCGGACCAAGCAGTAACTACCTAAACCGAGGGGATACGGTGGATTACGGTGGATTGTACTCGAAACCTTAGACTTTGAACTCCACTCCCGGTCGGCGTAAGCTGGCGCTCGAAAAACCTGAACGACTAAACCTGCCCTGGAAGGAGATCGTTATGCGCGCCGATGCTCAGAACAATTTTGGCTCCGTGAATCGCCGCGAATTCGCGCGTCTTTTTGCCTGGGGTGGCTCGGCCGCTGTTTTTGCCCGGACCGGCTTCACGTGGGCGCGCCCCGCGTTGCCCGGCACGCCGGCGGCGCCCGACGAGAAATTCTGGCTGCAAGTCCGGGAGCAGTTCGTCATGCCGCCGGATCTCGGCGTGCTCAATGCCGCCAATCTCTGTCCCTCGCCGGCGCCCGTGCTCGAAGCGATGTACGGCCACACCCGCGACATGGACCGCGATCCGTCGTTCCAGAATCGCGTCCAGATGAGTGAGGGCAAAGAAGCGACGCGCCGGGCGCTGGCGGAGTTCCTTCGCGTCACGCCCGAGGAAATCGTCATCACCCGGAACACCAGCGAAAGCAACAATCTCGTGTCCAGCGGCGTGGATCTCAAACTGGGGGACGAAGTGTTGTTGTGCTGGGACAATCATCCGAGCAACCTGGCGGCGTGGCAGGAGAAATCGAAGCGCTGGGGGTTCACGATCCGCCTCGTCGAGCAGGTGAATCCGCACCCCGGATTCGATTATTACCTCGATGCGTTTTCCAAGGCGATGAGCGCGCGCACGAAGATGCTTGGCTTCACGCATCTCACCAGCACCGTCGGCGATTTGTTTCCGGCGAAAGAACTTTGCCGGTTGGCCCGCGAACGCGGCATCCTCACGCTGGTCGATGGCGCGCAGTCGCTGGGACTCCTGGACGTCGATTTACGCGAGATGCAACCGGATTTCTACACAGGCAGCGCGCACAAATGGCCGTGCGGTCCCAAAGAAGTGGGCGTGCTTTACATCAACAAATCCGCACAACCGAAAATTTGGGCGAGCATTCTGAGCGCCATGCCGGGCGCGGTCGGGATCTCGAAAACCTTCGAGGCGTTCGGCCAGCGCGACGAGCCGGCGATCATGGGCTTCGGCCGCGCGCTCAAATTTCAGAGCGAGATCGGCCGGGGCGCGATCGAAGCCCGCGCGCGGCAGTTGACGCAAATGCTTCTCGAAGGGCTGCGGAAAATCGAAGGCGTGAAGATCTGGACGAGCCTGGAACCGGCGCGGTCGGTCGCAGTGGTGTCGTTCCGGCCCGGGAATCTCGACATCGGAAAACTTTCGGCGGCGTTGTATGCGAAACATCGCATCGGCTGCGCGACGCGGCTTGGGTCGGATCGTCCGGGCATCCGGTTCTCACCGCATTTCTACAATACGACGGCGGAAATCGACCGCGCGCTGGCCGCGATCAAGCAGCACATGGCCAGCGGGGTTTAACGTAGGGCAGGCATCCTGCCTGCCCTGTAGTTTGGTCGAAGACCGCGTCCGTCCACAAAGATTGCAACGAAGTTAACGACGAAGACAGTCTTTGAGTGGCACTTTGGAAGGCTCTCAGAACAATCTCCAGGAGCAGGCATGCTTGCCTGCCCAAAAGGCAAAGGTTAGATCAGATCCCACGGCTTTCGGGCTTTGCGCTCAAGCAATGCCGCAGCTTGCGGGTCGTCAAGGATCTGTTCCTTGTCCGGATCCCAGCGAATTTTCCGGCCACCGACTTTGTAGGAAATATTTCCAAGATGCGCGACGATGGTTGACTTGTGCCCGATCTCGACATCCGCCACGAACCGTTGCCGCGACCGCACGCAGTCGATGAAGTTGCGCGCGTGCAGATCGGTGCAGTCGCGGCCGGCGACCGATTTGGGTTCCCCGCCGCCGCGCGCCGCCGGGAAGATCTCATAGCCGACCCGGTCGGAAAAAATTGTGCCTTTGGCGCCGTAGAACGCTTCGCCATGAGGACGGTCGTGAGCGCCGGAGGCGTTGTACGGGACCCGTCCGCCGGGCAGGCGCGGCCCCGTGCCAAAGCCGTTGAGCTGAATTCCCTCGTAGCTCAGGACCCAATCTTTGTACTCGTACGTCACATGGAGAACGTTCGGCGTGTCGATCATGCTCTTCGGTCCGTGCAATCCCCCCACCCCCATCGCGGACAGCGGCCGATCATCATGCATCACTTGATGCACGGAATCGAGCCGGTGCGCGCCGAAGTCCGTGATGAACCCCCCTGAGTAATCATAGAAACGCCGGTAAGTGCGAAAGCGCAGGTTATTGAAGGGAACCTTGGGCGCCGGTCCGAGATACATGTCCCAATCCAGGCTTTCCGGCGGATCGGAATCCGGAGGCGGGCCGCCCGCGGCCGTATAGACCGTGGAATAGTTGCAGACATGCACGAAATGGACTTCGCCAATCTGGCCGCTCTGGATGATGTCCTCGACCTCCTTGTAATGCGGGGCAGAGCGGTGCTGGAGGCCGGTTTGCACGACCCGGTTATAACGCCGGGCTGCTTCGACCATCGTGCGGCCCTCGCGGATCGTGAGGCCCAGCGGCTTCTCGACAAACACATCCTTGCCCGCCTGACACGCCAGCAGGGTGGGAATCGCGTGCCAGTGATCCGGCGTCGCGACGACGACGGCATCGACTTCCTTCATTTCAAGAATTTTTCGGAAATCGCGAAATGATTGGGCGGTTGCTCCGGCCCATTGTTTGGCCGAAATAAAGACGGCCCTTCTCCTCTCCCCAGCCCTCTCCTCCACTTCATGGAGGAGAGGGAGTTTCGCCGTTGGAGATCGGGTGCGCCTCCATCGTGGCCGTCGGTTTGAGCATCCGTGAAAGCCGCCGGACCTTTCAGAAGAACGGAGTCTCGGGCTGGAGTTCGCCGGTCATCAGGGTGCGGACGTGATTCTCAACGGCCTGTTTCAGTCCATTGAACGTTCCGGGAAACTGGCCGTTGTTGTCGGCGTAGCCTCCCTCCAAAATCGAGACCACCCGCCCGCCGCTGAAGGCATCCGCGATATCCATGACTTTGCGCGTCAGGAGCGAATACCCGCGCGCCGTCAATCCCAGGCCGCCCATGAGGTCGCCTTTCTTGCTGTCGAACCCCGCGCAAATCAGAATCAGATCGGGTTTGAATTCCTTCGCCAGGGGCAGCATCTCATTCTCCCATTCGCGGAGAAAGCCGTCGTTGCCCGGATTTCCCGTCATGAGGCCGTGGTGGGATTCATCGCCGCCGGAATAGAAGCCGCCCGCGCAGGTGTCGTAGAACAGAAACGCCGGGTCGTTCCCGACAAAGAACTGCGTGCCATTGCCATGATGGTAATCCCAGTCCACGATCATGACACGTTTGATGAAATTCGGATAGCGTTCCAGGGCAAAGCGCCCCGCGATGACCGCATTGGCGTGACAACAGAAGCCGTAGGAATAGCCGCTGTTGATCTGATGGTGGCCCGGCGGGCGGATGTTGCAAAAGGCATTTCGGATTTTGCCCTCGCAGACATCTCGCACCGCGCCCAGAACGTGCGCCGTGGCCAGATCCGCGATCACGCCGATTGGTTCCGTGGCCCCGTGGCCCTGGTCAATCGGAATCGAATGAATGCCCTGGATGTGAGCCGGGGTGTGGACCATGGCGATATACGCGCCTGCGTCGGGCACAGGCTCAATCGGAGCCAGCTCGCCGAGCAATCCTTGATCCTTCAGTTGCTGGTTGATCGACAGGACGCGCTGCGGCACTTCGGCGGAATTCTGGTAGTAATTCGCGAAACGCGGATCGAACGCGTAGCCGGTTTGCCAGGTGCCGGCCGATTGCAGGTTCGGCGCCCGTTGCGGTTGGAGAATGCGGAAGAACTTGGTGCGCTCGCTGATGGTCAGGCTGGCGGCCAGCCGATTCGTCGTGGCGAGATAAACTCCGGCCGGGCGCCAGGGACCGTGCAGCGAACTCGTCTCTTCAAGTGTGTAGCTTCGACCTGGAGCAGCCTCCCAGGCGATCACGACGCCATTTTGCTGGGCGCGGATGACCGAGCAACGAAGGCTGTTCTGTCCGTGTGCCATCGTGCTGAAAGAGAGTGCCACGAGCACAAGCGTCGCCTGGAGAGCGCGGGCCATTTGGGTCGAATGGAGCTAGGGTTGTTCGAGCGCTGTTATAAATAACTCATAATCGGCGCCTTTCAAGGAAACTTTAGCTTGGCCTGAACGATTCGATCCCATGTCAGCCAAGCGGGGCGATTCGCGCAGAGAACGAGGCACTGCGAAGCCGTACCCGAAGAGGATGAAGGATTGAGGATGGGCGTATGTAGTCCCGGCTTCAGCCGGTCGGGCGATGGAAAAGCCGAACGCGTTGGATAGGTCGCTCTAAAGGCGGGAACTACGCGCAACCGAATCAGGCGAAAATTTGAGCCAGCGGAATTTCGATGCCCACGGTCTCATCGCGCAAGGTTCCTTCCGAACACGCGCGGCTTCCGCCCGAGGCCGGGAAGACGGACACAACGCGCGTGGCCGGCTCAACGAGCCAGCACGATTTCACTCCGTGCCGGCCATATTCGCGGATCTTGTCCACCAACGGCTGGAGATTCTGCTTTGGGGAGAGGATTTCGATAACCAACGCGGGAGGGATGGTCACTTCGTCTTCATCGGTCAACCAGTCCGAAGACAAACTCCCTTTGGGGTAGAGACAAATGTCAGAGATGGTCTGCCATCCGTCCAGGTTGAGCGTCAACTGCTGGTGGATTGAAAAACGGTCATTGAACCGGTCCAGCAACACGCTCAGGTTGTGCGACGCGCGGGAGTGGTTTCGACTGGGCATTGGGCGATCCTCCTGAATCTCGTCGCTCGTGAGGACGGGAATCGTTTTCATGGTCCTGTTTAACCGCGAACCCTGACGCAAGGGGGAGTCAGATCAGTTCCTGCAGCGGCTCGATTCCGGAATCGACGAGGTATTGCGGCCGGCCCTGGATGTCCTTGACCGTGGCCGTGCGGACGTCGATGCCCAGATTGTGGTAGAGGGTCGCGAAGATTTCCTGGAATTTCACCGGGCGTTCCGTGACTTCGCCGCCGACGCGATCCGTCGCGCCGATCACCTGGCCCGTGTGCATGCCGCCGCCGGCGAGCAACGCGAAATTCACCTGCGGCCAGTGATCGCGGCTGTTCATCTTGTTGATCCGCGGCGTGCGTCCGAATTCGCCCCACACGATTACGGAAACGTCTTTGTCCAGGCCGCGTTCGTGCAAGTCCGTCACCAGCGCCGACAGACCCTGGTCCAAAAGTGGAAACTCTTCCCGCGATTTCGGGAAATTCATTCCGTCCGCGCCGTGCCAGTCCCATCGGCTGTAATTGAGCGACACGACGCGCACGCCCGCTTCGACGAGCCGCCGGGCGACCAGGAAATTCCGGATCATTTTGGGCGCGCCATCGCGCTCGTACTTGGGATTGTTCTGGCCGTAGCGTTCGAGAATTCTGGGATCTTCCTTGGAAAGGTCCAGGGCATCGACCAGTCCCGTGCCGGAGAGAATCCCCATCGCTTGGTGATTGAAATGGTCGAGACCCTCCATCATGCCGCTCGTGTCCGCGGTCCGCCTGAATTGATCGAACGCCGTCCGGAGCCGGTCGCGATCACGCAGCCGCTCCAGCGTGATGCCCTGCAAAATCATGTTCTGAGCCTTGGCGTTCGGATCTTTCGCGACCAGGTTGATTGGCGCGTGAACCGGGCCGATGAAACCGCCGTTGCCCGGCTCGCCCCAGGTGCGGTTGCCCGTTGGATACATCAGCGCAACATTCGCGGGCACGCCCGAATTCGACCCTTGAACCCTGGACACCCACGCACCGAACATCGGCCATCCGCCTTGAGGCGTTTGCTCCCGCCGTTTGTGCCCGGTCATGCACTGGTAGCAGTCATGGTCGCCGTCCGAATCCGCGATGGAGCGGATCAACGCGAACTTGTCCATCATTTGAGCGAGCCTGGGGAAGTGCTCGCAAATCTCGATGCCGGGAACGTTGGTTTTAATGGGCCGGAATTCGCCCCGATATTCGGACGGCGCGTCGGGCTTCAGATCGAACATGTCGAGGTGCGGCGGGCCACCCGGCAGATAAATGTTGATGACCGCCTTGTGCGCACGGCCGGAGCCGGCTTCGGCCTGGAGCGAGAACAGTTGGCTCATCGACAGGCCGCCCATGGCCATGCCGCCGATTTTGAGGAAGTGCCGGCGGGAGATGCCGTCGCAATGATTCTGCCATGGGTCAGGTTTTCCAAGAATCGTCAGCATAATGCGGCCTTTTGTTCGAACGGGCTTGCCGGGATTCAAAATAGCTCAGCAGTGCGAAAATCCAAGAGCTTTGTTTTGTTCCTGGCGAAACCTCTCTCTCCGGCATCCTGGACGAAGTCCGCCATGACGTGCTAGCCTCCGGTTATGACAACCCACGGAAGATGAGGAGAGGCATGCGATGGTTGGTCGGGATAATCGGCGCAGGGATGTTGCTGTTTGGCCTTCTCTGCCTCCTCGATCGTGTTGTTCAACAGCATCTGCACGATCGAGAAGATCGCGATCCAGAGCAGATACACGAAGGCCGTCGGCGCCCACTGCCGCATGACATCGACGCGGCTGACGCGTTCCTGGCCTTCCTCCTTTTTCGGATTCAGATCGGCCAATGGCACGTGCGTGCGCTGGACCTGCTGAATCGTCGCGAGGTCCATCCCGCGCAACACGAATTCCCGGCGGCGGATTTCTTCGTTAATGGCCCGCTCGACTTGCTCGCGCAACTCCGTGTCCGCAAGATTGCCCGACCAATATTCAACGCCTTTCGCGGGATCGGGGACGAGCGTTGCCGTCACACCGGGCCGCACAATCCGTTTCTCGATATCGGCCGGAATCAGAATCGCCGCGAACAACTCCGACGCGTGGCCGTTGACGGACACTTCCTTTCCGCCCCGCAAATACGCCCGCAACTCCTGCGTCAACGTCGCCCATTCCATGTCAGGCTTCAAACCCGCCGGCAATTCGGCGCGCTGAAAACGGCGGCGAGGTTCTTCAAACGCCGGCGCCGCCGGATCGAGGAACGGCTGCAGTTGTTCCAGATAGAACTTCTGGCCGCCCTGCCGCTGAAAACGTTCGAGCGCGTCGGGCGTCGTCGCCGACAATTCCCTTAATAAGGGTTCGATGGATTTGCGCGCGGCGCTCGTTCCGGAAACCGCTTGCGCCGGCGGCCCGGAAGTCGCGGAGCGGTTCTGGCTGTGCTTGCGCGCGTAGGCCTGCAGTTCCTGAATGACGCGGCGTTGATGGTTCTTCTCCAGCGCATCCACGGCCACGCGCTCGAATTGTCCGGACGGGTCCACGAGAACAAAGTGGCGCGTCGGTGTGCCTTTCTTTTCCAGCCAGACCGGCACCTGCATTGAGCCGAAGATGATGGCCGGAAACAGAAACAGCCCGATCCAAAAGCCTTTGGTCTTGGCGTTCTCCAGGTATTCGCGCAAGGCGATCAAGAATGCGTATTTCATCGAAAACTGGCCTCCCGTGCCTCGGGTCCGACCAACCGCACGAAAACGTCGTGCAGGGACGGCTCGGATTGATCGAAACTTCGCAGCCGAATCCCCCGGGCAAAACAGGCCTGGAGGACGGTTTGCGGATCTGCATTGTCTCGCATTTGGATTTCCCAGCGGCCTGCGGAATGGCCGGCGGTTTCGCCGGCTCCGTTGGCCATCGGTTTGATAAACTCGACCTCGGCCAGGCTTCGGATCGGCTCCACGTCGTCGCTGGTCTCGATCAAAACGCGGCGCGGGACGGTCCGTTTCGCCTCCGCGAGGGTGCCGTCGAAAATCTTCCGGCCGCGGGCGATCAGCAAAATCCGTTCGCACAAACGCTCCGCGTGCTGCATGACGTGCGTGGAAAAAATCACCGTGCGCTGGCGGCGAGCCAGGTCGCGAATGATTTCCTCCATCACCTGCTGGTTAACCGGGTCGAGGCCGGAGAACGGTTCATCGAGAATCACCAGTTCGGGATCGTGAGCGATCGACGCCAGAATCTGCACCTTCTGGCCCATGCCTTTGGACAGCGCGTCGGTAGGTTTCTCGGCGAAATCCTTCAGCCCGTATTTTTCGAGCAACTCAAACGCCCGCCGTCGCGCCTCTCCACGTCTCACGCCTTTCAGCGTCGCGAAATAGGCGATGATCGACCAGGCCTTCATCTTCTTGTAGAGCCCCTTTTCCTCCGGCAAATAGCCGATCCGGTTGCGGACTCTGAGCGCGGAAGGCTGGCCAAGCACGGTGATGGCGCCGCTGGTGGGTTTGATGATTTCCAGAACCATCCGAATCGTCGTGGTCTTGCCCGCGCCGTTGGGGCCGAGAAATCCATAAATGGAACCCGCCGGAATTTGCAGGCTCACGTCATCCACCGCTTTGAAGCCGCCGTAGAACTTCGTGACGTTGCGGAGATCGAGAACAATGTTTTGCATGGCGAATGATGAAACGCTTTCGCGAGTTCAAGCAGTTACTATTTGCGAACCGGAAAATAAGCGCAGATTCATGGTGTCACCTCTTCCATTCGCGGCGCATCGAAAGTTCGCCCGCCCTGGCTGTGGGTCGCTTTGATCACTTTACCCCGCCCATCTTTGACGAATTTCACCTCCGCCACCGCGGATTTCCAAAAAAACTCGGTTTCGGATTTCGGGAAGATTTCAAACTTCGGCTGGCCGGTCAACTGAGCGAACAATCGAGCGCCTTCCCGCGTGACCCTCATGATGCTCTTGCCCTGGCCGTAGTCATATTTCCCCACATACGCTTGCAGCGCTTCGGGCGCGAGCTTTGCCATCGGAGCGTCTTTGATCCGAGCTGCGTCGATCATCAGCCCGCCCTGGCGGTGTATGGCTTTCGTCACTTCCCCGTTGTCGTTCTTCACGAAAGTCACTTGCGCATCGACGATTTTCCAAAAGAACTCCGTCTCCGATTTGGGAAAGATTTGGAATTTCGGCTGGCCGGTCAGTTGCGCAAAAAGGCGATCGCCTTCCCGCGTCACCTCCAGCACCGCGCTGCTGTAGTCATATCGGCCCACGATGGCATCGAATCCCTTCGGCGACACGGCGGCATTGGCCTGAAGCGCCGCGCGCGGTTCCATGTTCTTCCACAGAGCCATCTCAGCGATGTCGCGGGCTCGCGCCGTGGGATCGAGGCCCGGCGGCGGCGCCGCGGCATTGGCCAGCACGACCACGGTGAAATTCTCCTTCGGGAAACGGAGCAAATAGCTGAGGAATCCCTGCAACCCGCCGCCGTGCGCAATCTCCGTCAATCCCCGCTGCTGCGAGATCGCCCAGCCGTAGCCGTACCCCTCGCGCGTCTCCCCGCCGGACTTCAGATCGCCCGCGGTTTTGACCGGCGTGAAGGCCGCTTTCAAGGTCGCCTCGCCGAGCACTTTTCCATTGAACAGGGCTTCGTTCCACTTGAACAAGTCTTCGACCGTGGAGTAGAGCGCGCCAGCGCCACCGGCCCGCGACATGTTCCAGTCGAGCGCTTTCTTGAACGCGCCGCGCTCATAGGTGTAGCCGGTCGCTTCGTGTTCCAGAATGTCGGTGGCGTTGTGGACGCCTGTGTTATTCATCCCCAGCGGCTCAAAGAAATGCTGCTTCAGAAAATCCCCGTAGCTCGCGCCGGCAACTTTCTCGAGGATGGCGCCGAGCAGGAAATAGCCGGAGTTGTTGTAGGACCATTTTTCACCGGGCGCGAAATCATACGGATCGTTCTTGAACGATTTGATCAAGTCCTCCGGCTTGACCGGGACCGTTACCGTCTCGAAGAAGTCCGGTTTGCTGGTGTAGCTGTGAATGCCGGAGGTGTGGGTGAGCAAATGATGGATCGTCACTTCGTCCCCGCGCGGATAATCGGGAATGAACTTCGACAATTTGTCGCTGACGCTGAGTTTGCCTTGCTCTTGAAGCTTGAGAATGGCCGAGGCGGTGAATTGTTTGGAAATCGAGCCGATGCGGAATTTCGTCTCCGGCGTGATCGGGACGCGATGTTCCAGGCTGGCGTAACCATAGCCTCTCTTCAGCAGAATCTTTCCCGCCTTGGCCACGAGCATGGCCGCGCCGGGCGAGAGCCCTTTCACGACGTCTTTGGCCCCCGCGTCCAGCCACTGTTCGAGTGTCGGAATCGGCGCGTTCGGGTCGGCGCCTTTGGCCAGGAGCATCTCGACGACGTTCGTGTATCCCCGCGTCCGTGCCGCGTGGAGCGGTGACAGACCAACCTTGTTCGTCCTGTTGACGCTGACCCCACGCGCCAGGATTTTTTGCAGGGCCTCCGCATCGCCGGTCGCCGCCGCGCCGACGAGCTTGTCTGCCAGGCTCTGCTCGCCCAGACGGCGGAACACGAAACCCCAGCTTGCGCGCGCGTTTTGGACTTTCAGCAAAAGCCGGTTCTTGCCGCGCTGCAAGTCGAGTTGCACCAGATCTTCGTCTTTGCGGGCCGGCCGGCCGGCAAGATTCTCATGGGCGAGTTTGCCGTTCAGCCAAACCTTCACCGCGTCATCCGAACCGAGGCCGGCCAGCACCCTGGACGCCTCCGGCATTTCGATCTCGGCATAGGCGTAAGCGGTGACGAATTCTTTGCTCCCGAAGGGCGCCGTCAGATCGACGATGTCTTCGGGGGAATGGATGAGCTTCCATGCGTACTGGGAATCGCCGAGCTTGAGTTTCGCGCCTGCGGTGGCGTGGATTTGCGCTTCGCCGCCGGCCCTTGCAAGAAGATCGGATTCGAAGGCCTTCCTTTGGGCGGCATCGTCCGGGTCGGAGTCCGCCTGGCTGACGGGGACGGGGCCCAGGATCAGCCAGGTCTTGAGAAACTTGTTCGGCTCCAGGTCTGAGTAGGTTGCCGAGTCAGCCGCCCGGGCGATCTGCACAAACAGCGCCAAAGCCGCCAGCAGTGCGGTGCAAATCACAGCGGCGATTGTTGATTGGCGATTGGCGAGAGAATTCCCCGATCCGAGAGGGGAAGGGGTGGGTTCGTGGGGATGGAACTGTGGTGTGTTCACGTGTTTATCGGCGTTCATTGGCGTTCATTCGCGGTTGACCCGAATTCTTGGAAGGCACTCGGGACTCTCCCGCCGCATCAGGAATCTCAAATCGATACCCGATATCCCGGATGGTGTGGATGAAGGTCGGGTGCCGCGGATCGGGTTCGACCTTGCTCCGCAGCGTCGTCACACAACGGTCCACGCTGCGGTCCGTGACGATCACGTCGTTGCCCCAGACCGCGTCGAGAATGCTGTCGCGCGTCAGAGCGCGGCCGGCGCGCTTCACGAAATATTCGAGCAGCCCGAATTCCTTGCCCGTGAGCGCGACTTCGGCGCCGTCCCGCGTCAAGCGATGCGAATCAAGGTCCAGCCGGCAATCGCCAAATTCATAAACGGTGGACTCCAGCGCCTGCCGGCGGCGCAAGAACGCCTTCACGCGCGCGAGCAGTTCCCGAATGCTGAACGGTTTGGTCACGTAATCGTCCGCGCCCAACTCCAAGCCGCGCACGATGTCCTCCTCCTGGCCTTTCGCGGTGAGCATCTCGATGGGCATGTCCAGGTTTCGGCCTCGCGCCAGGCGGCAAACTTCGTAGCCGTTCATCTTGGGCAGCATGAGATCCAGGATCACGAGATCCGGCGGATTAGACAGCGCTGCGTCCAAACCCTCCTGCCCGTCGCGCGCCGTCTTGCGACCAGTCATATTGTTGAAGCGGACTCGAGAATGCCTCCTCCACCGGGAACTCTTTCCGTTCGCCGCCGGCCATCGACACCGAGATAAATCTTCTCTGTCCCTGTTGCACGACGAACATCAGTTTCTGGCCATCCTTCGACCAGACCGGATGGGATTGCAATCCGGGCATCCGATCGGGCGCCAGGCGGCGGGGCCGCTCCAATATTTCGCCCGTTTGAAAATCCACGGTCGCCACATAGACATCCTCGGAGGGCTTGCCTTCCGTGTAATAAAAGCTCCCCTCTCGAGTGAATGTGTATGGCGAGATCTCTCCGACATTTGATTTCAACAGTTCGGGTTCGCCCGCTGGTTTGCCATCCCGAAGCGAAATTCCCCACAATCCCGTTGCGCCGCTGCGGGAACTCGAAAAGAGAAAGCTTTCATCTCCGGGGAACCAGCCGACCACGTCTTGGACTTCCCTTTCGATCAATATTGTATCGCTGCCCGATTCCGTGTCGATGACGGAAATTTTTCGTTGACTCTCACCGCCTTTGCCCAATCGGCAAGCCAGGTAACGCCCGCTCCAGGAGAGGCGCATTGTCATTTGCGACGCAGGCTTCCAGCGTTTGATTTCTTTCATCGTTCCGGTTTTGACCTCCAACCAGCCGATGGCGGTGCTTCCCTCCTCCCCGGACCACACCTGCGTGAGCAATCGCGCACCCTCCGGCGACCAACCGTGGATCCATGGGTAGGCATCCTTCTTCTCATAAACCTTCCTTGACTTGTATCCTGACTTCGCCGCCGTACTGCAACCGCTACGATTACACGCGCACTTACGCGCTGGAGTTGGCACTGCTCGGCGTGGATGAAGCAGGGCTGGTCAACTTGCGCCAGGCGATGTTGAGCTGCACCGTCGAGAATCGGACCAAGGAACTTCTGAAGCTCAATCCCGCCTGGCACAAGGCCATCGAAGCGGCTGACCAACAGCCTTTGCTGCAAAGCATTCTCCGCTATCTGGAGAGCCAGAAGGAATTGGACTTGCTCAACAACGACGGCATCCCGCGCATGGTTCGCGGCTATTTTTACGAAATGGCGTGCGTCATCGCCGAGTGCGCGCGCGTGCTGAAGCCGGGAGCGCCGATGCTCATGGTGAACGACAACGTGCGCTACGCCGGAGTGAGCGTCTCGGTGGATGTGATTCTGTCTGACCTCGCGCAGAAGCTGGGCTTCAAAGTGGAGCGAATCCTCGTTTTGCCGAACGGCAAAGGAAACAGCAGCCAGCAAATGGGCGCGCATGGCCGCAATCCGCTGCGCAAATGCGTTTGCCTCTGGCGCAAACCATGAGGGTGTTGGTTGCCCGAACTGCCCGACATCACGATTTACATCGTACCGCTGGAAGCCCCAGTCAGAGCCGTTAAAGCGTTACAAGGTTAAATCGTTGAATCAGTCCCGTGAACGGTCTGAACCGGCTGGTCAGGATACACGGCACTGGCGAAGCAGGGCGGAATGGTGTTCAATAGCAATCGAAACAACGATGGCGAACGCCCATGAATGAGCCTTCCTCCTATTCCGAGAATCCGCGCGGTCTGAAGCGTTGCACGACGAGATGGGCCTCGCTCCGGCCGACACTTACGATCCGCTGATCGAAGCGTTCAAAAAGGACATGGACCGAACGCTCTTACGAGAGAACTTGAAACTGACACCGGCGCAGCGGGCGCAGAAATTCCTGGACTTTGCCCGTTTCGCGGACGAACTGCGGGAAGCCGGCAGGCGAGCCAGAGCAAAAGATCCTTCATGGGGGTTGAAGTGACATGCCAACAGATTTTTAAGGAGTTCTTCAATCGCTCACTCGACACGACGTCAATTCATCCTCATCGGCGGGGTGGCTGCGATCATCCATGGCTCGGCGCGGCTGACCTTCGACATTGATGTGGTCTACTGTGCAGACCGTGGGATTGACGACAGATCGACCGGAGAACCGTAGCGGAGATTTTCAATCTGCGGTATCGCCGATTTCCAATCGGCAGGGCGCCGGCACGTCCCAGCGTGCTCGGACTGGGAGACGCCCCGCAGAATACAATTCTGCGATACGGCAGAGTGCAACTCTGCGCTACGAGCTTTGTCGTCCAGGCGCCCGATTGCGGCGAGGCGCCGCACGCAGCACGCGAGGCGCGTGCGCTCCCCATGAAGGAGTGTGAAATATCCGGGCTACTGTAGAGGGCTAGGGGGCTAGGGCTGGCGCTTCACTTCCTCCCTAACCCGAACTGATCGCCCGCGCGAACCGGCCGGTCTCCTTTGAAAACAATTTCCAACATTTTCTCGCTCTGCACGGCCCGGCCTTCTTCGTCTTTCAACTCGGCCACGGTCCTTCGCGTCGCCACCTCGATCACATCGCCAGTGGAAGGATAGGCGTAGCGGCCGTCGATGCTGAACGTGATCCAGCCAGGTTGATCCCGCACTTCCAGGGTCGCGACTTGCTTCGGTGGCAACACGGTGTTGTCGAAGATGTGCATGCGGCTGTTGTGCGCGTCGGTGAGCCAGATTTCCTTTTCGTCCGGCGTCAAGCCGACGCCATGGCTTGGGCAACCGTGCCGCTTGGTCGGGCCTTTGTTGTAGCCTTGCACTTCGACGCGATGAAGCATTTTGCCCGTGGTCAAATCGCCGATCTCAAATCCAAGCAGATCGTTGACGTTCACATAACAGAGCGTCCCCCGGCCATTGACCGTGAATGGCCGGATCGCGCTGCTGAACGGTCCGACCTCGCGCAGCACGGAATGGGTCTTGGTGTCCGTGACCCGGAGCAAGGGCGACTTCAGTCCAGCCAGGAAAGCGTGCTTGCCGTCGAGGCCGTAAATCGTGTTGTGCGCGCCGGATTTGGTCACAATCTTTTTGATAATCTCGCCCGTGAGCGCGTTGACGACGTGCCAGTGCTCCTTCTCCAAAGACGGCAAATACATCACCTTTCCATCGGGCGACAGCGCCATGCGGTCGCATCCGCCTTCGTAAGATTTTTCCCAAAGAATCTTTTCGGTGACCAGATCGAGGCAGGTCAAGTATTTGAGCGTGCTGATGTAAATCCGTTTGGTGTCGGCGCTCGCGCAAACGCCTTTCACGTTGAGCGGTTTCTTGTCGTCATCCAGACCGGCGGTTGGAATGCGCTTCACGAAGCGGTGCCCGTGGTCGATGTCGAAGACGATCAGGCCGTGCCCGCCATATTCGAGGTAATTGCGGATGCCAGGTTGAGCCACGTAAAGGAGCCGGCGCTCGCCGGATTTGGCCGCATCGGCTGCGAAGCATGATCGGAGGCTCGGTCCGCTGGATTGCAGCCACATGAGAACGCCCAGGGAAAGCGCGATAACGCTTGGGCGCCGGCAGGAAGGAATAGTTCGAGTCATAGGGATCAAGGTTTGCTGGTGACGAATCGTGCCGAGTCAGCCGGGGAATTTCAAGAACGCCGTTGGGGGTGCGATTAAAAGTGTCGGTCAGCGACTCCAATAGACTTCCCTCTCTCCCGGGGAGGAACGAGTGGGGAGAGAGTTGGAGAGAGGGGTTTCTTGGAAACATCAGAAGCGAGCCAACACCCTCCTCTCCCCAGCCCTCTCCTCCTTTCGGGAAGAGAGTGAGAAACTCTTCGTCGCGGACGGCGCCGCTTGTCTCCAGTAGCTGCGACTCACGACGCCGGAGCGCTGCCGCGCAGACGGGCGATTTTCTGGCGGATTTCCTTCAAGATCGAAGTGAGTTCGCGCTGGTCCGATCCGGGAAGGTATTCGCACAGGACGTTCAGAAAGAACGAATCCTCATGCTCGGTTCGCGAGACAAGCTGGACGAGGTCGGCCTCATAAATGGCGGCGCGGTCGAGGTCGAATTGGCGATAGAGGCTGGGGAGCGCGAAAAGCTTGAGCAAGATCAGGCCTTCAACGGTCGCCGTGCGGAGCTGGCCGACGGTATAGGAGAGTTCGGTCGCGTATTCCCGCGTAATCTTCCCGAAGAAAGGGTGCTCGTAAAACAACAAGTCCACGCGCAAACCGTGAAAATTGCCTTTGGCGAACATGTCGTTTCGCTCGGTGAGTTCTAATTCCGGGATCTCCAGAAGATGCGGAGCGGCCAGTATGAGGTCCAAATCCTCGGTGTTTCGCCCGGGCACATGTTGCAGGAGAGCAATCCCTCCAACCACGACGAACGGGATATTCCGCTGCCGCAGCAACAGCAGAAAATCGTTCATCGCGCGGGCGTAGTCCGATTCCATCGCGCCCGACCACTTAGCTGGATTGGCCGCATGCGCCAACTGAATAATTCGCCCCGCATCGAACGGTCGAGCAGGATGGCTGGCCACGGCTCTCATGCTGCGCAGATCCTACCGTGCATCCGGTCGCGCTGCAACCTCGTGGCCTGAGCTTCTGAGTAATCTCTTGACCAGAGCCAGCCAAGATTCGCTGCCAAATCGACCCAATATCTGCGGAGCCGTCCATTTTTCGGCGGATTGTGATGGAAAGAATGTCAGATCCAAGGTAAGAATTGCGCGGCAAGTGGCTAAAATCTCGCTTATGAACTCGACACTCCATCACGCATGTCTCACGAACCCCGTCCTGTGGTCCCTTCTCGTCTCTGCCTCTTGCGTTGTGAACGACGCCCGGGTTCTGGACAACTTTGATGACAACAAGAAATCCGACTGGAAAGACTTCACCTTCCAGGCCGGGTTCGGGATTCCGTCCGAAACCGCCGGGCAATTCAAGTTCGTCCAGCCGCCGGCCGGCCAGGCCATCTTTTCGGCCAGCACGAAAACCTCCGAGACCTACACGCTGCAAGATGGGCGGACGATTGAGTTTCGCGTCGATCTGGTGAAGGGCAACGGCAAGGACGCGTTCGCCGTGCTGGCCTTTATCCCCACGGCGTCCAGCGTGAACACGCTGGCCGGCTATGGCTTCGCGAAGTCCACGACCGACATTTTGATCACGAAGGGCATTGGCAAATATTTTGTGAACGAAAATCCTGCCGAGCCGCTCAAGAATGAGAACATCACGCTGGTGCTTTCGCTCACAGGCCAAGGCACGAGCGTCCTCATCAACGCCAGGGTCCTGGACAAAGACAACAACAACGCCGTGATTTTCGACCGGACGGTGACCGACACCCCGGGCGCGGACGTGTTGCGGAATGGCACGGACAGCCCGGCGGCGCCTTACTTCGGCGCCGGCAATTTCGTGCTGTATTGCTACCAGGACTTCGACCGCAGCGCGCCGCAGGACACTTACGAAGTGACTTACGACAACGCCGAAGCGTTCGTGCTGGACCACACCGTGGTCGATGATTTCAACGACAACACGAAGACCGATTGGAAGGATTTCACCTTTGTTACGGGATTAGGGTTGCCAACGGAAACGGGCGGCCAATTCAAATTTGTCCAGCCGCCGGCAGGCCAGGCGCTCTTTTCCGCCAGCACCAAGACCTCGCGCACGTTCGATCTCGTGGAAGGCGAGCGCCTCGAACTCCGCGTCGATCTGGTCAGCGGGAACGGCAAGGACGCGTTCGCGGTCATGGGTTTCATCCCGACGACGACGGGCGCGGACACGCTCGCCGGCTACGGCCTCGCCAAATCGACGACCGATATTTTGATCACCAAAGGCATCGGCAAATATTTCCACAACGAGAATCCGACCCCGGCGCTCAAGAACGAAAAGGTCACGCTTGTGCTGTCTCTGGAAGGGCGAGGCACCAGCGTCATCATCAATGGCAAGGTGTTGGACAAGGACAACAACAACGCCGTCATCTTCGAGAAGACTTACGTGGACACCGCGGGACCGGACGTGCTGCGGAACGGGACCGACAATCCGTCCGCGGCGTATTTGGGCAGCGGCAATTTCGTCTTGTATTGTTATCAGGATTTCGACCGGAACGCGCCTCAAGACTCCTACGAAGTCATTTACGACAACGCCGAAATCTGGGCGCCGCCCGTCGCCGCGAACACGCCCCCGGTGATTTCCGAAGTGAAGCCGGCTGAGTTCGCCAACTTCTTGCCCGCGTCCACGCCAGTTTCCTTCAAGGCGACGGACGACAAACCCCTGGACAACGCAAAGATCGAAGTCAGTTTGAACGGCAGCGCGCTCACGAGCGCCACCGGCTTGACGATCACCGGCGCGGGCAACAGCCGGACGGTTTCATTCGGCGGCCTGGCCGCGAACGCCAATTACGCGGTGGAAATCAAAGTGACGGACTCCGACAACGCTTCCGCAGGTTCGACGCTTTACTTCGACACCTTTTCGCCGAACAACCTGGTGATCGAGATCGAGGATTTCAATTTCGGGGGCGGCCAGTTCGTCGATAACCCGATCGTGATCCCCGAAGGCACCGGGCCGCAGGCGAAGGCATACGCCAATCAGGCCGGCGTTCAAGGCACAGACTATTCGGACACGCGGACGAGCTTCCAGAACGTGCCGTATCGCCCGGACGACTACGTGCGCATGCGGCAATCGCTCGACCTGACCCGCGACAAGTTCACCAAAGCGGGCGGTTCAGCGGCCTCGGTGTTCGACTATGACGTCGGAGACATCGTGGCGGGCGAATGGATGAACTACACCCGGACTTTTCCGGCAGGCACCTACGAAGTGTATTTGCGCGAGTCGCTCGTCAACGGCACGCAAGTCGAGGCGGTCTTGGAGAAAATGACAAGCGACCGCTCTCAGCCCAACCAGACCACGCGCACACTGGGTTCTTTCCTGGCTCCGCGAACCGGATATCTCCTGCGGAACATTCCGCTCACCGATGGCCTGGGCAAAAGCAAAGTCATCGTCCGCCTCTCCGGCCTCGAGACGCTGCGGTTGCGTCAAGTGTCCTCCGCTCCGTCGGACGGCGGGATTTTTCAGAATTACCTCGTGTTCGTGCCGGTGGCGGATCCGGGGCTTCAGCGAGCCACGGTAACGGGAGTTTCCCCGGCGCATGGCACGACCGTGGAATCGGCGACGCCTTTCCTGCAAGCGACGATTCAGAATCGCGACACCACCGTCAAAACCAACAGCATCGCCTTGCGCGTCAACAACGCCGTGGTCACCCCCACGATCCTCAGCGACGCCAATGGCGCGACGGTGGGTTATGCGCTGTCGCCGTTGCCGCCGCCGAATTCGACCGTCACCGCGCGGCTGACCTTCAGCGACAACCTCGACGTGGCGCAGACGAACGAATGGAGGTTCACGCTGACTTACAAAGCGCTCGACACGTCGATTCGAGTTCCAGGGCCTGGTTTGGCGCGCGGCCTTAACTTGCGATTGGTCCAGGCGCCGCAAGGCTCGGCCTTGGAAAACAGCCTCCAGCGCGCGGAGAATCAACTCGCCGCCAACTCCACAATTCCCGCTGCGATCTCCACGAATTTCACGGCGGACGTCATCAACTTTAACAAGACCGAAGGGCCGCGCGGCAACTTCGAGAACGACGCCGTCTTGCCTCACCTCGACCCGGCGGGCAACGGCTTGGACGATTTCGCGGTCGAAATCACGGCCTACCTTGAATTGTCAGCGGGCATTCATCGCTTCGGCGTGGTCTCGGATGACGGCTACAAGATTTCGTCGAGCCGCAATATCAGCGACGCCTCGGCCACACCGCTCGAATTCCACAATGGCGGTCCGGCGAACGAGACGTTTGACTTCGTCGTCCCGGAGTCCGGCCTTTATCCGTTCCGGATGGTATGGTACGAACGTGGAGGGGCCGGGTATGCCGAATGGTTTTCGGTGGATATCGCGACCGGCGAACGCACTTTGATCAACGATCCCGCGAATGCGAAAGCGGTCAAAGCCTACCGGACCGTGACTCCAGCGCCGGCCGTGAGACTTGAAACCGCGCTCGCCGTGACCGGGCCGTTCGCCGCCGAAGCAAGCGCCATTGTGGACGCTCAAGTCCGCACAATCACGATCCCGCTTCCGCGCGAAGCCGCACGCTTCTTCCGGATCAATTCAGACGCGCCGAAGAAGATTTCGTCGATCAAGATCGCCGGGAACCAGATCGTCATTGCGTACCAGTGATGCGCAAACTCTTTCCCAAAAGCGCAGCTCGCCGCCAATGAACCGGGCATGCGGAGTGCCGGTCTCCAACCCGGCGGATTTCGGCGACGCCTTGTCATTGCGCCGGGTCGGAGACCAGCGCTCCGGTTTATGGGAAGCTCCCACGGCCTTCGAGCCATGCACATGGCCCATGAACCTGAGATTGTGCGGGCCGCAGCCTTCAGGCTGCTTCCACGCACTCTCCGGAGTCCAGCGCTGAAGCGGCCTAAAGGCGCCTAACGGCCACGGTCCGGAACGGTTACCCTGAAAGCAGTAGCACGTCGTTGAATTCCAAGGGGCGTAACTTTCATGCGAAGTGGTGTCCCAGAATTGGGATGGGGGATTCATGGGGAAGGCAGCCTTCCCGTCACGCGTTCCAACCGCTCAGCCTACGCGATTTCCTTTCCATCGGTGTTACAGATTCCGCGTCTGGCGGACCAACTCGGTCATTTTGGCGGTCAAGAGGCCTTCGATCTTGGTCCGAAAAGGCCCGTAAAAACCGTAATAGATGAGCGACGATTGCGCTTCGTAACCGCCCTCTTTCAAAATCCGCACAGACGGAATGTAGCACGGCACTTCGTAGGCGTAGCCGACTGGCCAGGGCTGGTCCGCGGCGAACAGGCGCTTGAAGCGGATGCTGTAATCAACCACGACTTCGCCGCCCATCGCGAGGAAGGTCAGGTCGTCGCCAATGCGGATTGCTGCCAGCGGAAGTGGGACGCCCGTCGGCGGCTTTTTGCCGGCGGCGAGATTTTTGAGATAGAGTTCGGCGCGACTCTTGACGTACGCGTCCTTGCTTTGCGCGTCCTTTTCGAGTTGCTCGCGGCCGGGCGGATCCTCTAACGGGAGTTCCAGTTCCTCGAACGCAAGTCTCAGCCGGCCTTCGACAGGCCGCATTGGGCGGTTGAGCACGCCGAGCACCGCGCCGGCCAGCTCCACGCCATGGCGTTTGGAATCCAGGAGCGTGCCCCGCGGCGAAGGATTGGAATCCGCGCCCATGCCTGTCAGATAGATTGCCGTCGTGCCGGGATAAAGCGACTCGATGTGCTGGCGGGCGTAGGCCATGTAATCGCCTGAGACGATGTAAAAATCGTCGCCCGCGATGCTCGTCCCGTGGCAGGCGTAGCCAAACACAACCGCGCGCACGGTGTTGTTCGTGCCTTTGACCTTCAGGACATTGACGTCCCAATCCACTGGGCCGTCCGGGTTCTCACCGAACACGACGGCGTCGTCGCGATACACGCGGCGGTTCATCGCGAAGGCCGCGCGGCCAATTCCGTGTTCCAGCAGGGCAGGCTTCAAGTCCGCCAAAGCAGCGCCGGCGACTTCGACGAGTTTCTGGCGCAGCATCGCGCTGTACCGGCGCACGCGCTGCGCTTCCTGATCCGAATAGTGGTACATCGTCTCCAGCGTGCCTTCCAAAACCGGCGCGGAATGCGTGTGGCTCGAGACAATCATGACTTCGCCGCGCTTGAGTCCGTGCTTGTCTTCGATCTCCTGGAGGACGGGCGCGGTGAATGCGCGGCTGACTTCGCAGTTGTCGAGCGAAACGAAGACAATCCGCGTCCCTGAAGCGCTTTTCAACGCCATGGCTTGAACCAGCAGCGGGTGATCGAGTTTGTCGGCGGCCTTTTTGCGCGCGGCGTAACCCGCCAGCCAGATCGGAAGCTCCGGCGTCACGTCTCGCACGGCGAGGCCGACCTGCAGAGCGCTGACTGGCTCAGCGGCCAGGAGAAAATTAGCCGTAAGCGCCGAGGCGCTAAGGAAAAAGCCGAATTGCAGTAGAGCGTGCGCGAGCCATGAGAGGCGTTGAGGGCGGTTCATGGGGCTGTGCTTAGCGGTTGCCACGCGTGCGCGCAACTCAGAAACGATCATTCGGGCATTCTGGAAGCGCATGAAGCGCATCCGGGGAGCGCACGCGCCCTCGCGCGCAGTGGTTGGCGCCCTCGCCAACCACCTTCAGTCGGACTGAATCGGCCGACTCAGTGCCATGGTTTCAACGACGTTCCGACCGGCGAAGGCGCCGGTCGGGACACGCGGGGGCGCGTGTGGTCCCCGATTCCCAGGACTCACAGAACTTCATCCCAAATCTTCCGATCCTTGAGCATCACCTCTCGGAGCAGGCGGATGGGCGGCGCGCCGTGGCGCAACATCTCGTCGTGAAATCGTTGCAGCGAGTAACGGGCGCCTTCCTGCTTTTGGTAGTCGCGACGGAGTTTCAGAATCTGCAGCTTGCCCACGGTGTAGTAGAGGTAGCCGGGATCGAACGTGCCGCGCAGCGCTTCCTGGCGCGCCGGCTTCGGTTCATAGTAACAGTTCTCTTCGAAAAATCTCGTCGCGTCGTCGAGCGACATGCCTTCGCAGTGCGTCTTGATCGACACGCAAAGGCGGCAGAGGCGAAGCAGCGCTTCATCCGATTGCGCCAGCCGATATTTCAACGCCTTGATGCGGTCTGCCGGGGACGCGTTGCGCACGGCCGCGGCGCCGAATCCTTCATCGATCATCATTTGCTCGGTGTAATGCGCCCAGCCTTCGACGAACGCGTAGCTGGTGAATATCTTCTCCAGCCTGGTCGCCGCCGAGGCGTTCAAGCACAGGAATTGCGTGTAGTGGCCGGGATAAGCCTCGTGAATCGAGACGATGTCAGTTGTGTAGTAATTGAATGCCGTGAGCCATTCCTCCTTTTGCTTCGGCGTCCAATGCTTCTCCACGGGCGTGACGTAGTAATACGCCTCGATGGCTTTCGTCTCAAAGGGCCCCGGCGTATCCATGGAAGCGAAGCTCGTCGCGCGAGCGAACTGCGGCGTTTCGTCCACACGCGCGCGCACTTCCGAGGGCAGGGTGATGATCTTGCGGTCGATCAAGAATTGCCGGATCGCTTCGAGATTCTTTCGCGTCTCGGGAATCAGGCCGTCCTCAGTCGGATGGTCTTTCTGAATCTCGCGGAAGACTTCAATGGGCTTGCGCGAGGGATCGATCTGGTGAGCGGTCTCGGCGAAAATCGCTTGTTCGCGCCGCAGCTCTTGCAGGCCGATTTCGAGGATTCGTTCGGGCGACAGAGCAATCAACTCCTCGACCATGAGCATCTTCTGGTATTTCTCGCGGCCGAGGGCGTAGCGCGTGTGCGACCTGGGCAGTTGCTGGACTTCGAGCCACGCGACGTAGCCCCGCAACTCCGAAATCGCACACTCGTTCGCCCCTTCAAAAACCGCTCGCAACGATTCGTTCTTGAGTCCCCGCAAAGCCTCGACCAAGTCCTTGCCCAGAAACGCCGCCGCGCCGTTGGCGACTTCAAGGGCGGTCTCGACGTAAGGTTTGGCCAGGGACTCCGCCAAATTGGCTTTCGCGGCAGCCATGACTTTCGGCGCTTCGTTCAGAATCGCGATCACGGACCGCACGCGATCTTCGAGCGGCGCGAAGTTGCGTTTGACGTAAATGTTCACGTCGAACGCGCCGGCGTAGGTCATGGGGTTCTTCGTGAAGATGGCCATGTCTTCAAATTTGAAAATCTCGCTCTGGATCGCGGCGCGGAGGATGCGGTAATCGTAGAACGCCTGGCGGCTCAAGGCGCCGGTCTTCAACTCCGCCAACTGCTGTTCAAATCGCTTGAGGCGGGCCAACTCCGCGTCCAACGCGGCCCGACTGAAATCGGTTATCTTTCCGTCGTACTCATGGAAACCGAGCGCAGTTCCGGTTTGGGGTCGGAAGGCGAGATAACCCGCGAGAAACTCTTCCGAGACGCGAGTGAATTCCGCGTCGGCGCTGCCGGGACGAAAGGCTCCAGGGATCGGCACGATGCCGGGGGGCGCGTGCTGGGCGCAGCCCGCCAGCAGCAAAAAAAACAGAGAAACCGAGAAACTCTTCAACAGCGTCTGGCCAACGTAGGGCAGGCTTCCAGCCTGCCTGCGTCGGCTAAGTGGTCCATTTCATAAATACGCTCACGTTCGCGGCAAGGGATTTTTCGGCCAGACGAGGCGCGAGCGACGAGCATATCCCGAAGTGGATCTGTAAGGAGCAAGCAACGAAGTCTGGCGAAAAAGAACTGCCGCCCTTCGGGTTGCGCCGAATTTTGCCTGGGGCTGCGTTGCTCCTCGGTCACAGCCCCACTGGCGGGGGATGCTCGCTCGTCGCGCCTTGCCCCAGGCCAAATTGGGCGCAACGAACGTGAGCGTATTTACGAAACAGACCCTAAACACAGTGCATAGCTCCAGCATTCAGGAAGAAATTCGTTTTTCTTCACCCTTGATCTTGTCCTGCCGCCTCTTCGGGGCAGGCTGGAAGCCTGCCCTACTTCGACTACCGATTGACCATTTTGCCGTAATCGGCGGCGCTCAGGAGACTGTTGAGTTCAGCCGGTTGCGACATCTGGATTTTGTAGAACCATCCCCCCTCATACGGTTCCGCATTCACGAGCGCGGGGTCGTCCACGACAGACTGATTGACTTCAACAACCTTGCCGCTCACCGGCGCATACACGTCGCTGGCGGTTTTCACGGACTCAACGACGGCGCAGGCGTCGCCAGCTTTGAGGTCGCGGCCTTTCGCGGGCAATTCCACGAACACCACATCGGTCAGTTCATGCTGGGCGTGATCGGTGATGCCAACGGTCGCGACGTTGCCATCGACGCGCACCCATTCGTGGGTTTTGGCATATTTCAATTCGGAAGGAACTTTGGTCATAAGCCGCAATCCAAAGGGCGTTGCGCAGAAGGCTTCGCCAAGTAGCGCAGAGTTGCCATCTGCCGTATCGCGGAATTGCATTCCGCAGGCTCCAGACAGGCGCCAAGGCCCTCGAACTTGTGGAAGCGCTGCCGATTGCAAATCGGCGATACGGCAGAGTGCAACTCTGCGCTACGGAGAAATCCCGTTTCTGCGATCGTCACCACGCGTCCGGTGTAAAGGTTGCCCCTGGTTTCGTCAAACGGGTTTCTTGTAAATCGGCTTCGGAACGATGACGGCGGGCGAGCGTTTGCCGCGAATCTCAATTTGAATGGCGGTTCCAGGCTTCGCGGTTTCCGCCGGGACATAGCCCAGTCCAATGCCCACTCCGAACGTCGGGCTCTGCGTCCCGCTCGCCACTTCGCCGATTCTTTTTTCACCCGTCGCGGCGTTCCAAATTGGATAACCCGGCCGTGGCGGGGCAGATTTTTCGGCCATCTTGAAAGCAACGCATTTTCGGGTCACGCCGTTCTCCTTCTGGGCAGCCAGCGCGGTGCGGCCGATGAATTCTCCCTTGTCGAGCGCAACGAAAAAGGCAAGCCCGGCCTCCAGCGGCGTCGTGTCTTCGTTCAGTTCGTGGCCGTAAAGCGGATAGCAGGCCTCAGTGCGCAATGTGTCCCGCGCGCCCAGACCCGCCGGTTTCAACCCGCACGGCAGGCCCATCATCATGACTTGCTGCCAGACCGATTCGATGGCCTCGGCCTCGGCGACGATCTCGAAACCGTCCTCTCCGGTGTAGCCTGTCCGGGCAATCCAAAGCCGGACGTCGTTCCACTGCACCGCGCCAATCTGGTTCTTCTTCAGCTCGGACGGCTTGCAGACGAGTGTTCCGCCTACCAGCGGACCTGGAAAACAAGCGTCGATGAACGCCGCCACTTTGGGGCCCTGGATCGCGACCGCAGCCATCCGATCGGAAACGTCGTCCAGCTCGGTCCCTTTGGCCGGCGCAGATTTCTGGAAGTGCGCCTTCAACCAAACGACGTCGGCGTCGATGCGCGAGACATTAATAATCAAAAGGAAATCCTGCTCCCCCAGCCGGTAGGCGTAGAGATCGTCGATCACGCCGCCGCGCTCGTTGCACAGGAGCGTGTACTGGCCCTGGCCCGGAGTGAGCTTGCGAAGATCGTTGGTCAGAACCGAATTCAAGAACGCCAGCGCGGAAGGGCCGGTCACCGAGACCTCGCCCATGTGCGAAATGTCGAACATCCCGGCGGCGGTGCGCACAGCCTGGTGTTCGTCCATGATGCTTGTGTATTGCACCGGCATTTCCCAGCCGCCGAACTCGACCAGGCGCGCGCCGAGTTTCTGGTGAGTTTCGTAAAGCGGAGTGCGTTTTAGCATGTGGTTCTCCAGCAAAGTTGGACGCGATCTTACGAGTTACGATTTACGCATTACGTCTTACGCATCACGCTTTGCCGATTGCGGATTCTGGAGTGCCGAGTGCGGAATGCGGATTTGAGATTTCAAATTTCAAATTTGAGATTTGAGACCGTCGGTCATCCCCACTTTTCCGTCTTCATCTGGTCCTTGGGAAAACCCAGGTCGCGCAGCACGAGGTTCTCCGCAAACTCGACCAGCTCATTGGGCCCGCACGCATAGAAGACCGTCTTCGGCGGATCGTGGATGTGTTCGCGGACCCAGGCGGCGTCGATGCGCCCGCGCCGTCCGGTCCAGGCATCCTGCGGATGAAGGCGCGTGCAGGTCACGTAAAAATCGAAGTTCGGGTTGTCCATTTCCATCTGGTGGAACTCGTCGTTGAAGATGATGTTAATCCTCGGGCCACTTGAGGTGGATGGTTTTGGTGTCCGGCAACTCCATCGTCACCGACTCGATCACCATTTCAATGGGTTTCTTCGCCATGGACTAAGCTACTCGATAAACCCGGAACTGCACGGTCACAACTTCAACCGCTTCAACAATTCCTCCGTCAAGACTTCATAAGCGGCCGCTGCGGCGCTGTATTTGTCGTAGTGAATAATCGGTTTGCCGTAGCTTGGCGCCTCGGCCAGGCGTGTGGTGCGGGGAATGACCGTGTCGAACACCAATTCGCCAAAGTGATTCCGAACTTCGCTGACGACCTGCTGGGAAAGCTTCGTGCGCCCGTCGAACATCGTCATCACGACCCCGAGCAGCGCCAGTTGCGGGTTGACGCCGGTGTCCCGAAGCTGATTGAGGATTCGCGTGATGGTCGAAATCCCTTCGAGCGCGTAATACTCGCATTGCAGGGGCACCACGAGCCAGTCCGCCGCGCCAAAAACGTTCAACGTCAGAATGCCCAGCGCGGGCGGGCAATCGATCAGGATCAGGTCGTAGCGTTGAGACTTTTGAATCGGGTCGAGCGCGTGGTGCAGCCGGCGGAGGTGGTCGTCAAGCCGGGAAAGCTCGATCTCCGCGCCGCACATGTCGGTCTCGCTGGGAATAATGTCGAGCCGCTCGAAGGCGGTCGCTTTGATCTTGTCGGCCAGGCTGCCTTCGCCGAGGAGCGGCCGATACGCGCTCGCGCCTTCGGTCTTTTCCAGACCGACGCCGCTGGTGGCGTTGGCTTGCGGGTCGAGGTCCACCAACAAGATTTTTTTTCCCGTGGCCGCCGCACACGCCGCAAGATTCACCGACGTGGTGGTTTTTCCCACGCCTCCCTTTTGATTGGCAACGGCGATAACGGCGGTCGGCACGCGGGGATTTAATGAAACTGCCAGGGCAAGTGCAAGGAATTCGACGTTTCCCTCAGTTCCCTCAGTTAACTGGCAACTGACAACTGACAACTGATATGCTAGAAAGTGCCAACCCCAAACACCGGACCGCTTATGGCAACACTGGAATCAACCGACTCGCCTGCGGGCAGACTGGCGGGCACAAGCGTCAATCTCTCGGGCGTCGGCAAAGTCGAACTCACTCACCTGCTCAATCAGAACAGCGAGACGTCGGTCTATGCCACCACGCACCCCGGACTGATCTTGAAAACGTTCGACGTGGACTGCGGAAAGGAAGACGAACTGAGTTACGGTCCCTACCTGAGATTCCGCGTCGAGGTGGAAAACTTTCAGGACATTCAAGGGATCGAAGAGTTGAGCAGCCGGGTCCCGGCTTTTTTTGGGTCGGACGTGGAGGTGGAGCGCAAGTTCGCGTTCATCGCCATGGAATACCTTCAAGGAGACAACTTGCTGGCGTGGGCGCAGTCCGCCGCGGACGCAGGCTATCCCGAGGGCTGGGTCTCGCAGTTTCGAGCGGCGCTGTATGAAACGCTCGCGGTTGTGAGTTTGTTCCACCGTCACGGGATCATCCTGATCGATTTCAAACCCGACAACGTCATCCGGCTTTTTGACGAACGAGTGAAGTTCGTCGATCTGGGCGCGTTCTTCACGCCGCGCCACGGCCGCGATACGGAGAACTATGTCTATTCCGCGACGCCGGATTACGCGGAGTTGATCATCGACGCGTCGAACGTCCAGACCGGGCTGCCGCTGACGCAGGGGTCGGATATTTTTTCGGCCGGGGTTGCGTTTTTCGAGCTGGCCATCGGGAGTTCCCGGCTTTCGATTGCCGATGAGACCGCGGATCAAATGCTCGCGCAGCCCTCGCTTTATCGGTTCCGGGATTCTCAGATCCGGGATGTCTGGCGAGGCGGGCCGCACTTGCAGCACCTCTTGCCGCTCGTGGAAACGCAGCTCCGGGAGCGGCGCATCCTCTTCTCGGAATTCTGGCATCTCCTGAAAAGCTACCTCAGCCTTTCCGTTCAGGACTGGGAGTCTTTGCCGGAGGAGGAACACCAACAACTGATTCTCACGACGGGCACGGCCTTCATCTCGGATCAATTGCCTGAGCCGCTGCAATGGCTGGCCCAGCCCATTGCGCGGGCGACGACGCTGCGGAGCTTTCGCCTGAAAAGCGTGGCCGAACTCATGGACCTGGTTTCCGAGCCGCTTTCGGAGGCCATTCGCGAAGATCTGACGCATCACAACATCGTCGTCCAAGTGGCCCGGGACCTGGAGCTTCCGGTTGAATTCTGCGCCACCTTGAATCGCTGGGAGACGAAATTGAATCCACGGTCAGAGCATTGGGCCGTTTGCACGGCGCGCGCCGCCACGGAATTGCGGGGCGTCGCCGAGTTCACGTTTCTCAAGGAAGTTTGCCGCGACGAGGAAGGCCACCGGTTTTTGCAGATTGTCGGCGATCTGGAGGCGGACAATTTCCAAAGCGGCAAGCTGACACTGGCGCACCTCGCGGAGGATCGTTCGGCGTGGGTGGGGGCTTAGCGGACAGGGATCAGTAGTCAAAAATTCTCGGACCCGCCTTGCGTCTCCTTCGTCCCGTTTTACCGGCCCTTCATCACACGGCGCTCGCCAGGATCCAAAGAACGGATAAGAGAGTATGCCAAAACACACGTCGGTGTTCTTAACAGGAGGCCACGGAGTAAACGGAGTTCTTAACTCTGTGGTCTCTGTTTTCTCCTGTTAAGGATTTGAACCCTGCATTAGAAGATCGGCTATGAATGGATGAATGTTGGAAACGGCGAGCCGCAACCCGATTAACCGCGGATGACACGGATCACACGGATGGAGAAGTGACCTGGAGCATACCCATGTTCCTACCCATTGATTCTGACGGAGTGCAGCAGAAGGAGCGTTCTCGCCCGGCGCCATGGTTCTTCGCCATCGGGACCGGCGGGGTCGCGCTGGCGGTCGGGTGGTTGCTGGCCGAAAATCCAAACCGTGCCGACCTGATCGGAGGTTTCTTTCCTGGCTTGTGAAACTTGCCTCGTGGAAGGGTCCCATCCCATGCG
>Ga0194119_10000823_pt1 | contig 58246 bp, 49 predicted proteins | sample TA2MahC100mmetaG_FD_148620 | JGI IMG/M metagenome (GOLD analysis project Ga0194119, IMG submission 148620) | Freshwater microbial communities from Lake Tanganyika, Tanzania - TA2015018 Mahale Deep Cast 100m | ecosystem: Environmental > Aquatic > Freshwater > Lake | place: Tanzania: Lake... | reverse complement strand
CTCAGGTCAAGATGAACGCACTATACCGGAGGTAGCCATGCGGGCTGCACTCATGCAGGAAGGACGAATCTGGGTGGACACGATCCCCGATCCGGAACCCGGGCCGGGCGAGGTCCTGGTCAAATCCATCGCCTGCGGCATCTGTGGTTCTGACCTGCACGCCGCGCAGCACACCCATGAGTTCGTCAAGACCAGCCAGGAAGCGGGTGGCACATTCAAACTCACCACGCTCGATCCAGTGGTCCTCGGCCACGAGTTCTGCGTTGAGGTGCTGGCCTATGGTCCGGAAACGCGCGGCCAACTACCGATTGGCTCACTGGTCTGCTCAGCCCCCGTACTCCTGCGCGATCCGATGGTGCCGGTGGGGTACAGCAATGAATATCCCGGCGGCTTCGTAGAATACATGGTGCTGTCCGAATCGATGCTGGTTCCTGTTCCTGCCGGCACACCGGCGACAGCAGCCGCACTCACCGAACCCATGGCGGTGGGCTATCACGCCGTCAACAAGGCCCGGCTCGAATCCGGCGATGCGGCGCTGGTGATGGGTTGCGGACCGGTAGGCTTGACCGTTATCACGGCGCTGCGCAGCGAAGGCGTTAAGCCAGTGATCGCGGCTGACTTTTCTCCTGAGCGGCGGCGACTGGCGGCCCTGCAAGGCGCGGACCTGGTCATCGATCCCGCCGCAGAAGATCCCTGACTACAGCCAGAACTCAACCGTCCAAAAAATGTCGTCGTGTTTGAGTGTGTCGGTGTGCCTGGCATACTCGACGGAATATTTCTCAAGGCGCCCCGCAACGCGCGGATCATCGTTGTAGGCGTCTGCCTGCAGACCGATCATATTCGCCCGCTGATCGGTATCAACAAGGAACTGTCCGTCTAGTTTGTGCTGGGTTATTCCGTTCCGGAATTTGTGGAAAGCCTGCACCGGATCGCCTATCGGCGTTTTGATGTCGGCCGACTGGTCACCGGCCAGGTAGGGCTTGATGAAGTGGCGGATGCGTTTACCATATTGCGCAAGCCCACCGATCACGACAAGATCATGGTGGAGGGCTGGCGCTGATCCGATCCTTGCCCGAAGAGTAGCGGGCGACTAGCTCACCGAGCAGATCGATTTTTACCGGTTTACTGGCGTAATCGTCCATGCCGGCCCGCAGACACTCCTCCCGATCACGCTCCATCGTGTTGGCGGTAATCGCAATTATCGGAATGTCCTGCCCCTGACGTTCGCCTTCGCGGATCAGTCGCGTGGCAGCGAGACCGTCCAGCTCCGGCATCTGGCAATCCATCAAAATCATCGCATACGGAAACTGTTTCCACAGGTCCACCGCTTCCCGACCGTTGGTGGCAACATCAACGCGGCATCCCAGTGTTTCCAGCATGCGAATAGCCACCTTCTGGTTGACCACGTTGGCTTCCGCAAGTAGCACGCGAAGAACATGCTGCGGCCCGGCCCCCGAATCACGCTCTTCGGTTTCAGCCTCGGCAATCGGATGGATGATCGGGCGACCAAGCAGCGCATCCTCACAAAGTCGCTTCAGTCCACGTTTCATCACCGGCTTGGTATCAAAGCCATCGAGCAACCTGGCTGCTTTCGAATCAACGGGCAGATCCGAAGAACTCAGCAAGATGACTTTGAGATGCGCCGTCCGCGGATCCGCGCGCAGCTGCTCGATAAGGCTGAGGCCGTCCATTTTCAGTATGTGATAATCAACGACTATCAACGCCGGTTGCAGATCGATCGCAAGACTGAATCCCTCTGCGGCGCTCTCCGCTGACTGCGTTACCGCATCTAACGCGCTGAACATTGCGCACAGGATCTCCCTGCCTACTGGATTGTCATCCACAACCAAGACCGATACCCCCTGTACAACGGACACTGTGTCGGCTGTCGGCGCACCGTCGTCCGAAGCGCTGGCTGTTTTAAGTGGCAATTCAAACCAGAAGGTCGAACCTTGCCCCAAAGCACTCTGCACACCGATTTGTCCACCCATCAGCTCCGTCAGTCTGCGGCAGATCGCAAGGCCGAGCCCGGTACCGCCAAACTTCCGTGTCGTGGCGCATCAACCTGGGTAAACGACTGAAAAAGTTTCGCCTGTGATACTTCCGCGATGCCTGGACCGGTATCCCGCACTGCGAAACGGACCAAACCTTCAGCACTGCGAATGACCGATACTACCACGTGTCCGCTCTCAGTGAATTTGATGGCGTTACCTACAAGATTGAGCAGGATCTGACGAGTGCGGCCGGAATCGCCGAGATAGTGGTATGGAATAGTGGTGTCAAAATCAACATACAGATCGAGCGCCTTGCCACGAGCCGTGTCGGACATCAGTTCCATGACTTCCCGCGTAGCCTGTTCAAGGTCGAACGGCGCCGATTCCAGCTCGAGTTTTCCAGCCTCGATTTTCGAGAAATCAAGAATGTTGTTGATGATGGTGAGCAATGCCTCGCCCGATCTGAGAATCAAAGAGGCGGTTTCGTGTTGTTCGCTACTCAGGTTCAAGTCAAGCAACAGCTGCGTCATCCCAAGCACACCGTTCATGGGGGTGCGGATTTCACGGCTCATGGTGGCCAGAAACTCGCTTTTCGCAGGGGTTACGGTCTGCGCGTCTTCGAGCGCCCGGTGCAGCTCCTGTTCGGCTACGTTCCGACGGGTTACATCCGCCGCGAAGCCGATAAGGCGTTCAATCCTCCCGTTCTCACCAAAACAGGCCCGGCCACGAAGATAGATACAGCGGCGTTCACCCGATGTGCAGAGTTCGAGATTGAACTCGCGCTCTCCGGTTCCGTTGGTGTCAAGCTGTGCAATGAGATCATCCCGGTACTCCGGTTCAACGGCGCCGATCAGCTGATCGACATCCTCAAACTTCCTGAATTCCAGACCCGACCATTGCCACACATTGTCGGAGATATGCGTCTCTCCGGTACGGTTATCGAAGACGAACATCGCATAATCTGATCCTTCAAGGGCCAGCTTGAGGTCGTGTTCAAGCCCCGCCACCACAAGCCGGGCGCGGGTTGCGAGTTCCCCTGCAAGAATGTCCCACTGGGCAGCAGACACTATCCAGAAGAGCAACGTGCAAAGCAGTACCGCCAGCACCACCAACGGCACCAGCAATTTGGCGAGCAGCGAATGACCTGCGGCTACACCCAAATTCCACGTTTAACACTCCAGAAGCATAGACAGGATCTCTGAAACAGCCGGCTGCGCCCTGCGGCGGGTTCCCCATCATCTGGAAGCTGCCTTCCCTCTCACTCGAATGGCTCGTCATCTCGCAGCCACACGGTGTCGGCATTCCACACCGGTGGTGAGCCGCGCCAGACCTCATCCCGGTTTACAGTGATGATGAGTTCATCGCGGCTTTGAAAATACCGCGCCTCGATGTAGTGGTGTTCCTCCCACTCAAGCTCGACGTTGGTCCAGACGTATTGGGGTTCAGCGGCCTGCGTTTCCCGCCGCTTGCGCAGACAGCGGTCCATGTGCAGTTCGAGTGCTCCGGACAGGCGGATAAACAAGTGATAGGTCTTGTGGCGGTGCTTGAGTTCAATGCCGCGCATAGTGTTATTGTCGAAACCACTCTTCATGCGACTTTACCTGCCGATGAGTGAGCATTCATCCCCATCCAGTTTTGCCCGCGTGCTCAGGCGCCGCGAAGTACTCACCTTGTCCTTCGGCGCCATGATTGGCTGGAGCTGGGTACTGATGACCGCTCACTGGGTGCAGAGCGCAGGTTCCTTCGGCACGCTGATCGCGTTCGCCCTGGGTGGCCTTGCCATCACCCTGGTCGGATTGACATACAGCGAGCTCGTATCAGCTATGCCTCGGGCAGGCGGCGAACATGTCTACACAGAACGCGCGCTTGGCCGGAACTGGTCCTTTGTGTGTACGTGGGCCATCCTGTTTGCGTATACGAACGTCAGCCTCTTCGAATCCGTCGCCCTGCCCACAGCAATCGAATATCTGATCCCGCAAATCCGCATGGGCACGTTATGGAACGTACTTGGCGCGGATGTGGATCTCGGTTTTGTGCTCGTCGGTGTGGTCTTCGCTGCCGTGGTGACGCTCGTCAATCTTCTCGGCATTCGGGCCGCAGCCATCTTTCAGACCATCGCCACCGGACTGATCCTGCTGTCGGGGCTGGTTCTGATCACGGGCGCAGTGAGTTTCGGTTCCCTCGACAACGCGACCCCATGGATCGCGATACCGGCCACCGGCATTCTCACGGTCCTCATCATGGTTCCGGCGATGCTGGTCGGCTTCGATGTGATTCCCCAGTCCGCGGAGGAGATTGATCTGCCTAACGCGATGATCGGAAAGCTCCTCGTGTTTTCCGTGATCATCGCCGTCTTCTGGTACGTCGCCGTTTCATTCGCTGTCGCGATGGCACTGGACTCACCCGCGCGTGCTGCAGCCAGCATGGCAACCGCCGATGCCGCTACTGCGGTGTGGGGTCACCCCTCGGCTGGAGCGCTACTCGTGCTTGGCGGTATCGCGGGCATTGTCACCAGCTGGAACGCGTTCATCGTGGGTGGCAGCCGGGTCCTTTATGCGCTCGGGCATGCCGGCCAGGTGCCTGCAGTGTTCGGTCGATTGCACCCGCGCTGGAAAACGCCTTGGGCAGGCATTCTGGTCATCGGCGGTTTGTCGATGCTCGCACCGCTGTGTGGTCGAACCATCCTGGTGTGGCTGATCAACACCTCGAGTTTTGGCGTGATGCTGGCGTTCCTGTTCGTCTCGATCTCCTTCATGGTGTTGCGACGGCGGGAGCCGGAGATGCCGCGACCCTTCCGGGTCGCTGCGGGTAATGTCGTTGGCTGGGGCGCGATCATCCTGTCGATTGCTTTGCTCTGCGCATTCCTGCCCGGCAGCCCATCGGCGCTGGTATGGCCATACGAATGGGGAGTGCTGCTCGCCTGGTCCCTCGTCGGTGTAGTGACCTGGACCTGGTACAACCGTATGCCGAAGGGCTGACCCACCGCTCGCCAAGCACTTTTTGAAGGTGTCAGAACAGTGAACCTTGTGGGGATGGCGGTCGGAAGAGGTCCTGACGCAACAACTCGGTTCGCTCGCGACTAAGGCCGAGTTTGCAGATGACGATCTTGAAGCGGTTTCCGAGCAGCTCGGCTATCGGGCCGGTGCCTCGCATGCGTTGGCCGAACCCTGACTGGTACAACGCCCCGCCACGCGTATCACGAATCGCGGCGAGCACACGTTCTTTCTGCCCCGGATAGTGGGCGTCAAGCCACTCCATAAAGAGCGCCTGCACCTCGAGCGGCAATCGCAACAGGATGTAGTTGGCGTGGGTTGCGCCACACTCCCGCGCCGCGGCGAGAATATCCTCGAGCTCGTGATCGTTGATGAAAGGAATCATCGGTGCGGCGAGTACACCGACAGGAACACCCGCCTCATGCAGTGTCTTCAGCACCTTGAGCCGGGCTTCGGGAGACGCGGTACGGGGCTCCAGTTTGTTCTTCAGGTCATGCTTCAAGGTTGTAATGCTCACTTTGACCTGGGCAAGGCCAAGCCGCGCCAGCTCCGACCAGAGATCAACATCTCTGAGCACCCCGGCTCCTTTGGTCACGAGTGTCACCGGATGGCGGCATTCAAGCAGCACCTCGAGAATCTCCCGCGTGACCCGGCGCTCACGCTCGATAGGCTGGTACGGGTCTGTATTCGTACCGAGTGCCATCGGTGTTGGCACATAACCCTTGCGGCAGAGTTCATCCGTCAGATGTTCACGCACTCCGGTCTTGAAAAAAAGGCGGGTTTCGAAATCCATGCCAGGGGACAGATCGAGGAATGCGTGGGTCGGCCGCGCAAAACAGTAGATGCAGCCGTGTTCGCAGCCTTTGTACGGATTGATAGAGTGATCAAACGGCACGTCGGATGACTGGTTGCGGGTAATGAGCTGCCTCGTCCTGTCCGGCAGGACCGTGGTTTCGAGACGCGGCGCTTCGTCAGCGGGATCCCGTCCCCAGCCATCATCCGCGACCAAGGTATGCGCGGGCAGGAAGCGGCTTGGATGATTGGAGACTGCACCTCGCCCCTTGACTGATCCTTCCGGGTAACTCACCGCTGCATCCCGCTTTCTTGCCACTCACCAATACTCAAACCGGAGTCTGTATATAAATACAGTAGTATGCAAGGTGAGCGGGTCGAAGCCTGCATAGGCACGATTCGTAGGCAGCGAAGTCACCTGAGTTGCCTTAGACTAGCCGCGCCCGTTCCGGGCAAGGACACACAAGAACAATGAACACCGGAAGGCTCTCGATCATCACCGGAGCGGCAATTTTTTTGGCCGCCTGCGCCAGTCTGAATCCAAAGCCTCAGCCGACAGTGGTTGAGACCCGCTTGCAGCAGCTCAGGGACGATGTGCAGGCGATGAAGGCAGAAGTCGAACGAACCCGTGCGTCACTGCAAACGAGCAACGCGTCCCGGGAAAACTCGGACCGGGCGGTGGAGCTGCGCCTCGACAGCGTGCACCGCAGTATCGAAGCGCTTCCGGAACGAATTGATCTCAAATGCCCCGAACCCAAACCGGTGAAACCAAAAACCGTGTGCAAGGAACCGGTCAAACCCGCCAACGAAACTCTGCACGGCAAGACCATCGTCGGCGAAAAAGAACGTATTCGCCTCGACCCTCCGAGCAAGACCTTCGTCGCTCGTATCGATACCGGCGCAACCTCGAGCTCTCTGCATGCGAACAGCATCGTGCAGTTCGAACGTGATGGAGCCAACTGGGTGCGCTTCTCGCTGGAAGGCGATGAAGGGGTAGCCACCGTTGAAGCCCCCATCGTCCGTTACGCGCGCGTCGTTCAACAGGCTGATCCGAAAGGTTCACGCCGTCCGGTGGTGGCGCTTCGATTGACCCTCGGGGAGATCGATGAATCAGTGGAGTTCACCCTCGCCGACCGATCGCATCTCGAGAACGAGGTACTGCTCGGTCGCAGCTTCCTCACCGACCTGACGCTCGTTGACGTGTCCCGGAAGTTCATTCAGCCTGCCTCCAAGAAATAAGCTCCAGTCCTCGATATGGTGAACCGTGGACCATTCTTTTTCATGATTCTGGTGCTGGTGATCGCCGGCATCGGCATCGCTGTCTATCGCCACAATACCTACTCAATCCCATTCAGCCCGGATGCTGAGCAGCTCGTCTGGCAGGTTGAAGCGCGGGTGCAGTTCGAGGGCACCGGCCAACCCACCAACGTGTATCTCGCGCTGCCTCCGGAGCAGAGCGGCTTTCGCATGGTGGATGCCGCCCGTGCCTCGTCGGGATTTGGTTACGCGCCCGCGGTTCGCGGCGGACGACTCCAGGCGCACTGGACCAAACGCGAGGTCATCGGCGAGCAGACACTCTTCTACAAAATCGAAGTCGTGGCCGACCAGACCTTCGCAGTCACGAGCCCGGCTCCAGCACTCCTGACAGTACCTTCATGGCGCGAGCCCTACGGGGAAGCAGCACGCCAGCTCATTAACACCGCGGGCCCCATTTCCGCGGATGGTGTGTCCATGGCGGAACAGCTCTCTCAGCTCATGAGTGCAGAGCGGGACGACCAGAACGCAGGACTTTTGCTTGGCGAATACAGTGCGGCTGAGCTGCTTCGTAATCTGCTGCTCACCGCCGATGTTCCCGCCCGGACTGTTCAGGCGCTCGCTCTCGAAGATGGCCGCCGCCGGCAGGATCTCACCACCTATGTGCAGGTCTGGCAGGACGACCTCTGGCATCTGTTTGATCCGGAGACCGGTCGGATCCTGGATACGTCCGGTCTCTTGTTGTGGCTCACCGACGCGCCTTCTGTACTCGATGTCGTCGGCGGCGAAAATAGCCGGGTGTCGTTCTCGATGATTTCATCTGTGCGACCGGCGCTTGCCGTGTCGCGGGAACAACATGGCGACTTCGACATCAGCCTCTACAGCCTGCCGATCGCCGAGCAAGGCATGTTCAAACTCATCATGCTGCTGCCCATCGGTGCGCTGGTGGTCGTGTTCATGCGCATCATCGTTGGCTTCAAAACCTCAGGTACGTTCATGCCGGTGCTGATCGCGATGGCTTTCCTGCAGATGGATCTGTTGCCGGGCCTGTCGAGTTTTCTAATAGTGATCGCGGTCGGGCTCGCGATCCGCAGTTATCTTTCGAGTCTCAACCTGTTGCTGGTGGCGCGAATCGCAGTACTCGTACTCATCGTCATCGGCATCATTACCATCTTCAGTGTGTTGTCCTATCGCCTCGGCCTGATCCAGGGCCTGAACTTCACGTTCTTCCCGATGATCATTCTGGCCTGGACAATCGAACGCATGTCCATCACCTGGGAAGAAGCGGGGCCACGGGAAGTCGTGGTGCAGGGCGGTGGCAGTCTTCTGGTGGCGGTGATCGCTTTCCTTTTCATGAGCACCTCCACGGTCAGCCACCTGGCGTTCAATTTCCCGGAACTGCATCTCGTGGTGCTCGCCGCCATTCTTCTGCTCGGCCGCTACACCGGTTACCGCTTGAGTGAGCTGCGCCGTTTTGCCGCGTTCAAATCAGCGACCAGCGACAGCGCCACGTGACCCGGCCATGAAGGACGCCGTGTTGAATTGGTTCAAGGGCTGGGCGCTCGTAAGTTATCTCGAGGACAACGGCATCCTTGGCATGAACCGGCGCAACGCTGATTACATCTCCCGATACAACAACCGCAGCCGCTATCCGCTGGTCGACAACAAGCTGCTCACGAAGGAAGTAGTGGAGAAGGCGCGGATCGCGGCACCGAAACTGATTGATGTGGTACGCGCCCAATACGAGATCGAACACATCGCGCCGCGTATCGAAAACCTCTCACAGTTTGTTGTGAAACCGGCCAACGGCTCCGGTGGCAAAGGCATTCTGGTCATCATCGGCAGAGAAGATGATCAGTTCATCAAGAGCTCCGGCGTTCGTATCAACCTCGCTGACATCGAACGCCACATGACCAACATCTTGAGTGGACTGCATTCGCTCGGTGGCAAGCCTGATGTCGCCTTTATCGAAACGTTGATTCACGTCAGTGACTATTTCGCACAGTACTCTTACGAAGGTGTGCCTGACATCCGCATCATCGTCTTCAAGGGTTACCCGGTGATGGGCATGTTGCGCCTCGCCACCCAGAAATCAGATGGCAAGGCGAACCTGCACCAGGGCGCTGTCGGTGTGGGCCTCGATCTCGCCACCGGGCGGGCATCGATGGCGGTGCAACACAACAAGCGCGTTACGCATCATCCGGACACCGGCAAACTGCTGTCGGAGATCCAGATCGCCAACTGGAAAGAGTTGTTGCGACTGGCGGCGCGCTGCTACGAAGTTACCCGCCTCGGTTATCTCGGCTGTGACATCGTTATCGACGAAGCGCGAGGTCCTCTGATTCTCGAGCTAAATGCGCGACCAGGTCTTGCCGTGCAGATCGCCAACGGCGTGGGTCTGTTGCCCAGGCTTCGCCTGATTGAATCACTGGATGATTTCCCCGTCTCTGTCGACGAGAGGGTGGAATTCTCCATGCATCATTTCGCAACGCTTCGTGCCCATCGGCACGCGGTTCACGCCGCAACGATGGACCACACCTCTATCCAACACACCAGTGTCGAATCCACCAGCGAGGAGCACCGATGATCGTCGTCAACGCAAAAATTGAAGCCAGCCCGGAAACCATAACGGCAATGAAGCCCGCCATTCTGGCCATGGAAAAGGCCAGCCGCGCTGAAGCTGGGTGTGAGGACTACACCTTCAGCGTCGAACTCGGCAACCCAGGTGTCATGCGGATTACTGAACGCTGGGCGAGCATGGACATTCTGGTCAAACATTTCGCCACACCCCACATGGCGCAGTTCCGTGCGGCGATGGCAGCGCATCCACCACGTGGCGTCACTGCACACTTCTATGAAGCCAAAGAAGTGCAGATGCCGTCCTGACTCCCAAGCCTTCAGCGTGGCAGGATCGCGCTGCGCGATCCTGCCACGATCAGCCGAGAAACCACTGCATGATGGTGGTGTTCATCTCCGTCGGATAGGTGTGAGAGAGGTCTTCAACAGCCTCGAAGCGCACCTTCGCGCCCACTGCCTGGAACGACTGCGCGGCCATCGCCGCCATGTCCACCGGGAACATCCAGTCGAGCGCCCCGTGAGTAATGAACACCGGAAGCCCGGACAAACGCTCGGCAGTCGACATCTCAAGCAGCATCGGATGGAAAGATGCCGACACCGGTGCAAGGTGCGTGAACGGTGAATTTTCCTGGATGCCTGATACATAGGAAAACGTGCCACCGTCAGACATGCCGGTGAGCAACCGGCGATCCGGATCGATGGTATACCGCGAACTCACGAATTCGAGCATACGCAGCAGAAGCGGCGTGTCTTCATCCGGCCCCATCAATGACCAGGTTCGATCAACCGAAGTCGGTGAAACCAGGATCGCACCAGAACTCCTCGCCTCTCTCAGCCACGTCCAGAGAAAGCCACGTCCGTGGCCGCTACCCCCATGCATGGCGACGATCAACGGCATGGGCACACTAGGCTCTGCATACTCCGGCGCATAGACCGAGAAGCCACCACGCTCCGTAGTGCCATTGGCGGCATGCAGCACACCGGTATCAAACCCCGGTTCGCGTGGCGCAGCGAGGCGCGCCAGAAGTTCATCGTGATCCTGGTGATCGGCATCGAGAAAGAAACGGCTTACCGGCAGCAGCATCGAAGTTACCGGATAGAGTGCCTCAAGCGCTCGGGTCTGGTAGCGGAGTGCTCCATACGCCGCTATCACGGGATTGCTGTGCTCCGCGGAATCGATGAAGCCACCGAGCCCCTTCAACACATTGTTGGCTGCGTCCTTGAGCGATGCTTCGAAGTTTCTCAGATGTTCAGGCCAGCGCAGTGCCACAAACGGTGCGATCTGTTCAGCCAAAGGGACGCGGTATGGCGCAACCGACTCAATCAGTTCCGCCAGATCCGGGGGATGCAAGTGCCGCCGGGCTTTGGCCAGCACATCGAGACCGCTGAGCAGCGGTGGCAACAAGGCGACGATGGCGTCAAACAGTTGTTCTTCTGTCGGTTCCATTGGCGACGATCCCATCACGTGATTCCCCTTTAAGCCCGCCGGAGCATACACACAAGCGCCTTTGGTATGCTCGCGGGGAATCCATTCAGTGACAACTTCATGACTTCGTCTTTCCGGGTTCCGGCGGAACCGTACTACCTGCCCGTCGGCGATGAAATCGACGTGTTCGAAGCAGCCTACGCTGCCCGTTTGCCGGTGCTGCTCAAAGGTCCGACCGGCTGCGGCAAAACCCGCTTCGTGGAACACATGGCGTGGCGCCTCGAGCGGGCCGGGGCCCTCACCGCCGACCCTTCTCTCATCACGATTTCCTGTCACGAAGATCTGACCGCCACCGATCTGGTCGGTCGATATCTCCTCATGGGGGATGAAACCGTGTGGCGGGACGGCCCCCTGACCCGGGCAGTGCGCAGCGGCGCGATCTGTTATCTCGATGAAATTGTTGAAGCCCGGAAGGACACCACCGTTCTGATCCACTCGCTGAGTGATCACCGCCGCCTGCTGCCTATCGACAAGACCGGCGAACTGGTCCACGCCCATCCTGACTTCCTGTTGGTGATGTCCTATAACCCCGGCTATCAGTCCGTACTCAAGGATCTGAAGCCGAGTACCCGGCAGCGGTTCGTGAGCATCGAGTTTGATTATCCCGCCTTTGAAAAAGAGGCCGAGATCATTGCCCACGAGAGCGGCACGGACCAGACCATCGCCGAACGACTGGCCACCGTCGCATCCCGGGTGCGCAATCTGCGTGATCATGGGTTTGAAGAAGGTGTCAGCACCCGCCTTCTGATCTACACCGGTCAGCTCATCAGCCAGGGTATCGCACCACGGCGAGCCGGAGAGCTCGCCATTACCACCGCCATCTCGGACGACCGCGCTGTACAGGAAGCGGTCAGGGACATCATCGACGTCATCCTGCCGTGATTGCACTCGAACAGGTCGAGGAGTCACTCGCACTCTTCGCCGAAGGCCTGGCCGGGCGCTACATCCATATCAAGACCTCCGGTGAACAAGCCGGTGAACGAAGTGATCCGCTGCGCACGGAGCAATCCGCAGAAGCGATCTACCTGCCAGAGGAGCTGCCGAGTGCCGATCGCAGTACGTACCTGGTTCTGGTGCTGCAACAGCTCGGCTACCGGGAGTGCGGTACTTTCGCCTTCAACTATCGCGCCTGGTGTGAATATGCGAGACGTGAGTTACCACCGCAGAAACCTCACGTTCAACCCGATCGGGACAGCGACTTCACGAGACTGTTCGATACCTTTGCCAATCCGGCCGTGGCGCGCCGCCTTTTCCTGTTGCTCGAAGAACTGCGCATCAACGCCCACGTTCGTCGCGCCTATCCCGGCGCCGCACATTATCTCGATGAGTGGCAGAGTTTGCTGTTGTCGGCACAGGTTCCGTCTGAGGCGCCCTTCGATCTGCTCACTGCATTCGTCAACGGTGATCGGGAAGCGTGCAGTGGAATCCGCGATGACCTGATGGCCCTCGAATCACTCTCGGCAAACGTTTTCACTACCGCAGACCTGCTGGTAAGGCTGTACCCACACTTCTATCACGATCGCGATCTGGTTCTCGACGCCATCAACGCGGAAGTTTCGGGTACCGAATGGATGCAGCGCGAAGCGCGTCTCGAAGACTGGAAGGATGATCTCGAAGAAAAATCCCGCCAGCTGCTCGCCATGGAAATGCTGCAGGCGGAAGACGCACTGCTTCGTGATGGAGATGAACTCGACGGGGAAACGCGCGACACCAGCCAGACCCTCTACGCCATGAAGAACGAGCGCGACAATCTCGCTCGTCGTGTGGAGATGGAGCGTGCGGCACTACGTTATGCGGTGGGCATCCCCAAAGGTCACACCCGCAGTTTCCGTTACGACGAATGGAACTGGCTGGAACACCGTTATCTCAAACGCTACTGCCGCCTCTACGAAGAACGGATTCAGCCGGAAGGCGCTGCCGACGTGGAAGCACTACGTAAGGTGATTCGGCAATGGCGGGCGCAGGTGAAATCCCAGCTCGCCCAATTGAAACCCATGGGATTGCAGCGCGTTTTCCGTGTGCATGATGGCGATGAACTCGACCTCAATGCAGTGCTGAATGCGCGTCACGATATCCGCGCCGGCATTTCACCTGATGAACGGACTTACAGTCGCAGGGATCGTGTTCAACGGGACATCTGTGCGGCCTTTCTGGTAGATCTGTCCGCATCCACCGACGATCCGATCAATCCTCCGGAACCGGCACCGGAAGATACGGATGAAGAGATCCCGAATCTGCGCGATCCCTACTACGAACCAATCGATGCCGAACCGCAGGAAGAACCGCGCAAGATCATCCATATCCAGCGTGAAGCTATGCTGGTGATGGCCTCAGCACTGGATGTGCTCGGTGACAGCTTCGGTATCTACGGCTTCTCAGGCTATGGCCACGACTGCGTGGAGTACTTTGTTGCCAAAGAGCCCGACGAAGCGTTGAACCTGCAGGTACTGAACAACATCGCGGCGATGCAACCGAAACGAAGCACCCGCATGGGGCCGGCGATCCGGCATACCATCACCAAACTGGTCAGCGCCGGCCAGTCCATGAAAATTCTCATCGTACTGTCCGATGGTTTTCCGCAGGATTGCGACTACGGCCCCATCCGCGGTGACCATGAATACGGGTTGCAAGATACGGCCAGGGCACTCGCCGAGGCCGCGAACAAAGGCATCGAGACCTTCTGCATCACCGTGGATCGTTCCGAGCACGACTATCTCAAACGCATGTGCCCGGACGCGCGTTATCTGATCATCGACGAGATGGAAGATCTGCCTGAAGCTTTGACCAAGGTCTATACAACGTTGACTCTGCGCTGAGCGCCAGCAGGCTGCTTTGCCGCCGCCCGCTCGGCAGACTCCTACCACTGCGGATAGAGCACCACATCGATGCGGCGGTTCTTCTGCCGCCCCTCTGCGGATTCGTTGCTGGCAATCGGCTGTGTTTCGCCATACCCGACCGTCGTCAGCAGCTCTCTAGCGATGGTTCCACCCTTGAGCAGATACTGCATCACCGACTCGGCGCGCTTGCGCGAAAGTTCGAGGTTGGTGTTGTCGGCACCGTGTGAATCCGTATGGCCTTCCACGATCACCGGTGTATCGGGAAACTCGGCGAGTGCGGTTCGAACCTTGCCGAGCAAAGTGTTATGACGCGCTTCAAGTGTCGTACTGCCACTGCCGAAGCTGACGCCGATCATGCGCAGCACAAGGCGATCCTGAACACGGAGCACCTGTGCCTCATTCGCCTTGAACATGCCCGCAACCCTGCGCACTTTCTCTTTCATGCGCTCCTGGCGTTCAAGTTCCGCCTGTAACCGTGCCCGCGCTTTGGATTGGCCACCCAGTTCCGTTTGCAACGTTTCGATTTCCTGTTGCAGCGTCATTGAATAGCGCTGCTGTTCGGACACCTGGTCTTCGAGACGATTCCTGGCCAGCAGAAGATCCGCAACCGCACTCGAGAGCTGGGTACCTGCTTCCCCTGGGCCATCGTCGAAATAGACGTTTACACCCATCAGCTCGCCGATATGGGTCAGTTCCTTTTCCCAGGTGCCGACAAAATCCTCCGGTGTGATGTCTTCACGATCGAGCGCGCGCATGGCCCGGGCGATGTACTGGGCCCGCAAGGCGTGGTGTGTTGCGAGCGTTGCATGATCACGCGGCTCATCGGTGTCATACCGGTCCTGGATGAGTCGCGTGCGTGCTGCGGCGATAAGGCGTTGTGCTTCGGCAACGCCCTTTGGAGCGACATCGTCTGCATCCATGTCCAGGGCGAATGCGATCTGTTTGTCAGCCTCAGCAAAAAGTGTCGATTCAATGGCGGCAAGTTCCGCCGCACGAAACGCGGTCTCCGCCTTGTCTGCAGGTTTGATTACATCGGCTTCGCGGTTACGTTCCAGGCGCATTACCGCTGCACGCAGCTGATTCTCGCCTTCTTTCCACAGACGGCTATCCGGTGACTTCGCACCCGCCGACTCTGCATCGCGACGCGCAGCGAGTGCATCCACCAGCACCTCTCGAGCGCGCAGACTCAACTCTTCCACTTCCGCAAACCGGTCGATGGCGATCATTAGGCTTTCACGGATCTTTTCAGGATTGCCTTCATCACCGACGAGCTCCTTGGCACGATTGAAAGCGTCCATGCCGCGTTTGTATACACCGGGTGCGAGCAGCGCACCTTCTGCCGCATCCGCGCGCTGGCGTGCAACATCCGCCCGACCAAGACGCGGATCAAGACTGTTACCAGTCGCGGCCTGCGCGAACAGCAGGCACAGGCAGACCAGCAGACTCCTCAACAAAGCAGTGAACTGAGGGCGCATCAGAATCCTCCCCGCGCCAGCAGACGGTCAATCGCATGGGCGACACCTGCCTGGTCATTACGCAGCGAAACCCACGTTGCTGCTGATTTCGTCCTTTCATCCGCCTGCTCCATGGCGACCGATGCACCGGCGCGACGGAACATCTCAACATCATTCTCCGCATCACCAAAGGCCACCACTTGGGAGGTTTTGATGCCGAGATGCCTGCAGGCGGCTTCCAGCGCGAGCCCCTTGCTCGCAGACTTTCCAGTGAGTGTCAGCACCAGTTTTCCGGTCGGGCCAATGGAATCAAAGACGTTGACTGATTCACGGAAGGCTTCTTCGAGTTCAGAGCGAATACGCTGGTTGCAGCGGGTTCCCTGGATGGCTGCCACCCGCGGCAGGTTGCCGGCATCCGCAACAAGGGAACGCACCGGCTGGAATTCCGGATCCAGTTCCGTCGCGGGATCACCCTCGAGTTTCAACTGCACCCGCTGATCCACTGTTACCGTGGCGATACAGCGCTCCGCGTTACAGATGGCATAGAGCGTCTCAGCACACGGCAAGGGAATCCGCTCATCAAAGATGTCTCGACCAAGCGCTGCGTCATGCACCTGCGCCCCCGAACAGGCGATCACCGGCCCTTCGATTTGAAGTGCCCTGGCCACACGCAGCGCATAGTGCGACCAGCGCGCTGTGGCAATGATGATCCGCATTCCCCGATCCCTGGCCGCACGGACCGCGCGGATGTTCTCGGCAGGCAGGTCATCACCAGTGAGCAGCGTGCCGTCGAGATCAATGGCAAGCGCTTTGTAGTTCATCAGGATCCCTCACGGGGTCGGGTGCTGCACGAAGCAGGGTCGAGTGGCACGGGACGCGACTCTGAGGCGCTCACCTGCACAGGTCAAGCCGGGCGCCCGCCATCAGCTCTGGTCGAGTGCGGGGTTTACCTTGACGTCGTAGGGCTCGAACCAGGTATTTTCAATCGCCTGGTGAATGCCGATGAATTCACGCTGGAAATCGTCCAGTGCTGCATGCAGTTCGGATCTGACCAGCTTGCGCAGAGTCATCGCATCCATGCGACCGAGCAGGCGACGAACAGCATCAACCGGCGCCGGGAAACGTGGCAGTCGCCGACTCGAATACTGCAGTTGCGCCAGGCAGTGCCGCACCGAACGCGGAAAGTCCGGGTCGCTCAGCAGGAAGTGCACCACGCGTACCGGCGTAACGCGGCTGCGCACGGAACGGCGGTACATCTGATAGGCAGAAGCTGACTGGAGCACGCTGACCCACAGTATGGTGTCGTAGTCGTTGACGGTTTCATCACCCTGATCGAGCAGCTCACCGGCGACGTCGAGAATCCGTGTGGTCATGTCCGCACGTTCAAGATGTCGGCCGAGCAAGAGAAACTCGTATTCGGGTCCACGGCTCATCGTTCCGGAGAAGAGACCACCGATCTGCTGACAGTGGCGGATGATCTCCGTGAGCACCGGATAGGTGACTCGCCGCAGTGATGCGCCACCAAGCTTCTTGTTGGCGTAAAGGAACAGATCATTGACCGACTCGAAGGATTCCCGGGGTACCACGTCTCTCAAGGTGCGCATGTTCTCGCGCGCAATGCGGATCGTGCTCAGGATGGAATTGCCGTTGTCCGCAGATGCCGCGAGGTAACGAGGCGCTGCCGTCGCGAGGGGTGTCTGGCGCTGCTGTGAAAATCCCGTCTGGCTGCCGCTGATCCGAATCAGGTTGTGCCAGCTCACCGGCGCATCTTTCGGCAGATCGAGCAGCAGATCTGAAAACACGTTGATGAGCCGGGCGGTATTTTCCGCCCGTTCGAGATTGCGACCCACCCAGTACAACCGGCCGGCGATCGACGAGAGCATCACTGATCCTCCACGATCCAGGTGTCCTTACTGCCACCACCCTGGGAGGAATTGACCACCAGCGAGCCTTTGCGCCGGGCGACCCGGGTCAACCCGCCTGCAGTCACCGCCATGCGCGCGCCCTGCAGAATGAATGGCCGCAGGTCCACGTGGCGAGGTTCGATCACGCCATCACAAACTGTGGGTACGGTGGAGAGGGACAACGTCGGCTGCGCGATGTAGTTGCGCGGGTTGGCGCGAACCTGCCCACGCATGGCCTCGATTTCCTGACGCGAAGCGTGAGGACCCACGAGCATGCCGTAGCCACCGGATTCGTTGGCGGGTTTTACAACAAGTTCAGAAAGGTGTGCGTCAACATAACGCGCCGCTTCCGGTTCTGAACAGCGCCATGTGGGGACGTTGGGAAGGATCGGTTCTTCAGCAAGGTAAAAGCGGATCAGGTCAGGCACGTAGCTGTAGATCACCTTGTCATCGGCAACACCTGAACCGGGAGCATTGGCGATACCGACGTTACCCCGGTACCAGGCGCGAAAGAGTCCCGGCGTACCCAGCATGGAAAATTTGTCAAACGTTTCCGGGTCCATGAACGTGTCATTGATGCGCCGATAGACCGTATCGACACGGCGTAGTCCCTCGATGGTGCGCATGTACACACAGTCATCGTCCAGCACAATGAGATCGCTGCCCGCCACCAGTTCCGCACCCATGCGCTGCGCCAGGAATGCGTGTTCAAAATACGCTGAGTTGTAGATACCGGGCGTAAGCACAACGATTTCCGGATCATCTCCCGGACGAGGAGACAGCGAGACCAGCATGTCGAAGAGCTGTGACGGGTAGGCATCCACGGGCCGGATACGTTGATCGCGAAAGAGTTCAGGAAAAACCCGCTTGGTTACGCTGCGGTTCTCCAGCATGTAGGAAACGCCAGAAGGGACCCGCAGGTTGTCTTCGAGCACGTACACCCTGCCGTCACCGTCTCGCACCAGATCTGTTCCGCACACATTGGCCCACACACCGTGTCTCGGGTTCGCGCCCATCGCCTGCGGCAGATAGTCGCGTGAACTCTTGATAACGTGTTCGGGAACGATACCTTCTTTCAGCGCCCGCTGCTGGTGGTAGACGTCGTCGATGAACAGATTGAGTGCACGCAGTCGTTGTTTAAGCCCGGCTTCGATGCGTGTCCACTCGGTGAGCGGAATGACCCGGGGAATGATGTCGAGCGGCCAGGCCCGGTCGATGTTCTCGCCGTCTGCGTAAACGGTGAAGGTGATGCCCATCTCCATGATGGCCCGATCTGCCGCTGCCTGCCGCGAGGTAAGGCCGCGCTCGGACAAGGCCTGGAGATGATTGACGAGCGGCACCGCAACCCGGCGCGGCGTACCATCGTCCCCGATCAGCTCGTCGTAGTGCTGATGGCCTTCGTATGCAGACCATAGAGTGTTCATCAGCTGCTGTCCTGAATGGCCGGCGTTATCCCGCGCGCATCATGCTGTGGTGATCCGGCCCGACTATGCTACCAGAGCATCTTTTACCGAAACTGTCGGGATGTTCGGTTAGCTGTCGCATGAACAAACCATAGACCAGCACGTTCACGCGGGCTGGTTCACATTTGCGAAAGGAACACAGGGGCACAATGGAACTCGCCGCTGGGGTATAAATCCCAACTGGCCAAGCCGGATCGAGGAGAAGGCCGAGATGGGAATCCGACCCGCACCAGCGAACCCCCCGTTCAAAAGGGCTCTGACCCTCACGCTGGCGCTCTTCGTTGCGGGCCTGGTAATGAGTCCTGGCCTTGAAGCATCAACGAAACAACCGGCGTCGCCAGTCAAGAAAACGATGGACGGGCGTTGTCTGACCACCAAACACGCGGACTACTGGAAAACCAAAATCTACGTTTCGAAACCTACGATGGCCGCCTGCGTAGCCAGTGGTGGCCGCCAAGTCTGATCGCCCGGATTACGCCGTCGCAATCGCTTCCAGAAAGGTGTCCACGTTCAGTTCACCATCGAGCAAAGCACAGACCGCCGCCACAAACGGTGCCGGGTAACCCGCCCTGCCACAGACATCACGGAACATGCGGGCCGCACGCACCCCTTCGCTCACCATCACCATAGATCCCTGCGCCTCCTTGAGGCTCTGACCCCGGCCCAGACGCTCACCCATTTCCCGGTTGCGGCCATGAGGTGAGGTTGCAGTCACAAAAAGATCACCGATGCCCGCTGCCGTCAGCGCTGTTGCCGGGTCGGCACCGAGTTTGGGCAGCAGGCCAACCGCTTCGCGATATCCCGCTGTGAAGATGGCAGCCTTCAGGTTGTCACCACCGAGGCCACTCGGCTTGAGCCCGTCCGCGACACCACAGGCGAGCGCAATCACGTTTTTGAATGCGCCCCAGTACTCCGCGCCGAGCGGATCGGCCGCGGGGGCGAGCTTGAGTGTCTTGGTCGTCAGCAATGCCGCCAGGCGCCGCGCCTCTGCGCCATGCCGGCTTGCAACCAATGCGGTGGTGTACACACCATTGGCGAGCTCCGGTGCAATCGTCGGCCCCATCATCACGCAGAGCAGATTTTTTTTACCCGCAGCATGCAGTTTGTCTTCGATGACATCCGAAATGAGGCGGTCTCCTTCCGCCAGCCCTTTGGCGAGGTCGATCAACGCTTGCGATGGGCTGAGCAACGGAACCAGATCATCCACCACTGAAAGCACCACACCGGACGGCAGGGCGAGCACGATGATCTCGACACCTCGCACCCCTTCAACCAGCGACATGGTTACCTGCATACCAGGCATCACGATCCCTGGCAGGTATTTGGAATTGATCGATGTGTCGCGCAGGCTTTCATAAACTTCCTGCTCAACCGTCCAGCCACGCACCGTATGACCCGCCTGCAGCCAGTTGCGTGCGAGCGCCGTGCCGAAGTTGCCAAGTCCGAGTACTGCGATGCTGCCCATGTCCTCACCCTGCCGTTACCTTGTTCAGCCAGGCAACAAGATCACGCACGACCTCGTCGCGATTGGTTTCGTTAAAAACTTCGTGGCGCGCACCTTCGTACCAGCGATGCTCGATATGATTCATGCCGGCGGCGCGCCACATCCCCAGCATCCGTTCGATATCCCCTTTGCCAGTATGTACCGGGTCCTCGCTGCCGGCGAAGCAGTACACCGGCAACGACTTCGGGATAACGGCGATGCAAGGCGCACTTTGCGCCGCAGCGGCGCCGGCGAAAAGATCAACCAGCGAGCCAGTGGTCAGTACGAAGCCACAGAGCGGATCGTCCACGTATTTCTTTACTTCCACCGGATCGCGTGACAGCCACTCAAACCCCATGCTGCTTGGACCTGTGTTGGCGGGCCCCTCAAACGGCTTGTTGGAGTTGCCGAAGAGCAGGGACTGCAGCAGTGTGCTGGCTTGATCCGGACCCTGTCGCCACGACTCGATGCGGGCAATGATCTTCGGCACGATCCTTCCGAACGCATTCTTGAATCCCGGTGAACCGGAGAGCGCCAACGCGTCGATTGACGCCCCGTAACGGGTAATAAACTGCTGCGCCAGCATGGAGCCCATGCTGTGGCCAAGAAGCACCAGGGGCTTCTGCGGATGACGGTCCTTGAGTTTCAGTCCGAATTCGAAAGTATCTGCGAGCGCGCGATTCCAGCCATCGCCGCCCATCCAGCCGAGTGGTGTGGTGGCGGTGCCGCCGTGGCCACGATGGTCCGTGGCAAACACGGCATACCCCGCCGCATTCAGTGCCTTTGCAACCGGCGCATAACGCTTCGCATGTTCACCCATGCCGTGGGCGATCTGCACGATCCCCACCGGATCGGCGCGATCCCATCCATATGCCGCGACGATATGGCCGTCACTGGCAGTGAATGTGCGGTCTTCCATAACTCCCCCCTCCATCAAGCCCTACTTCGTCGTTCACGCCCACGCTGCACAGTGTTCTTGTCTTCTCTTTACGACGATCACCCGGGTGGCGGCTTGCCGGACTCAGGGGGTTCCATGTCATCGATATCCGGTGGTGGCTCTTCAGGCGCGGGTTTGCGTGTGTCCGCACCCCGTGGCCGAAAGGGCGCCTCAAAGGCCTGCCGCATCAGATTAAGCGGGTTCATCTCGCTGAGCGCCCGCAGATTTGAGCGGAACTGCTCCTGGTGGTCCAGGAACGAAACGATGCTCTGTTCAATGTAGCGCGAGACCACACCGCCCATGCGATCACCGTAGAAGCGGATGATCTGTTCGATGGCCCGGTTGGTGAGGATCGGTTGATGCCCTTCCGCTTCCTGCTCCGCAAGAATCTGCAGGAGTACCGAACGGGTGATGTCGCTGCCATCTTTGGCATCGGTCACTTCGATGCTCTCGCCGCGCACGATCAGGTCACGCGCATCTTCCATGGTGACGTAACGGCTGGCCGTCGTGTCATAGAGGCGTCGGTTGGGATACTTTTTTAGTTTGTGCATGTGATCAGCCGCAGCGGCCGCAACGCCCCAGGCGCCGCATGCCTTGTGAATATCGACGTGGACTCTTACCGAGTTAGACGGGGTCCTCGGTGCAGCATGCATCGACCGCGCGCGGGAGTCACCTGCGAAGGGAGAAAACGGGTCGAATCAACTTAGGGTTGCAGGCTTTGGATAGACGAGGCACCTCAAACCCTGTGCACGATCGAACTTTTTCCAGGTTACTGGATGTTCCGCGAGCCGGTCCGCGACCACATGAAGAACGTCAGGCGCCACGGCCATGCCGCTGTGGCTGCCAAGCACTTCAATGTTCTCGGTACGATCACTGTCAAGATCGATGCAGGTCTTCCAGGCAACCATACCGTCCTGGCGGCTGTAGATGGCAGTTGCAGGCATGGCGAGCGGAGCCCTCGGGTCCGTCGCCCCAAATCGGGCGCGCATCTCTTCCACGGAAAGCCCGGACATCTGCTCGAAAAGTTTCGCCACCAACGGATTGGTATTGCCATGTTCTGTAGCTGCGAACGGGCTGCCGAGCGTGATCACACAACGGGTGGCCTCTGGAAACTGGCGCGCGATCTCCCGCGAGAACACGCCACCCAGGCTCTGCCCAACCAGCGAGATAGGCGTCTCATACGCTTGCCAAGCCCGATAGAAACGCCGCATCGCGCCTTCCAGCAATTCCGGTCGACCGAGATTGCGACCTTGCAGCCAAGGCAATACCTGATAGCCAAGCGAGGTCAGGAAGCGCCGCAGCAGGAGTGTGGACTCATCGCCGCCCATGAATCCGGGCAGAACCATGACCGGGTGCCCGTCGCCCTTCGGAGCCTGGGCACGCAATACGCTCCAGCTGACACCGAGCAACGTGGCCTCAAAGAGCACCCGCGGCAACTCGAACAGGGAATTGAAAAGCGCGGGGCGTCCGGACGAAGGCTGGGATGATGCAAAAGTCGGAGGTGACTCCATCGCGACATCCCCCCTTCGGGATCTGTCCGAATCCGCCAGCACTTCCGCCGCCATCTTTACCGCCCGGCTGTCACTCGTGTGTAACCTGAGTCTCGCCAATGTCCCGGACCGGGTCAACCGGATGTTGCGCTGCAATACTCCCAATCTTGTGGCCACCGGTCTCACAAATCAGTCCACGCAACTCGCTTCAATCGTTTTCCGCTTCAACCTCACCTCAACACCAACCGCCGCCAACTTGCGATGTGATTTCTTGTCAGAGGCAGTTCATTGGCGCACCATCGTTTCCGTAGCGGCGTGGATCCAAAGGGTAAAAATAAAGAGCGACAAAGGGGGAATACAGACGTGGCCACCTACATCATGCTCAGCACGCTGACGGACGAGGGACGCAAAACCCTCAAGGAACGGCCCGAACGACTGCGTGAGGTCAACAAGGAACTCGAAGGGATGGGCGCCCGCGTGACGGGCCAGTACGCTGTGCTCGGAGGCTACGACTTCGTCAACATCATCGAAGCACCTTCCAACGAAGTGATGGCCCGCATCGCCGTAGAACTCGGCGCTCGGGGCACCATCAAGGTCACGACACTGCCTGCCATTGGCATCGATCAGTATGTCGACATGATGACTCAACCCACTCCCAAAAAATAAAACAGAAACAACAGCGGAGCTGATCCGTGCCGCAATACGTTCTCCTCATGCGCGACCATTCCAGTGGCCTCGCTGCCATGCGCGAGGATCCGGCGCGTGCGACGACCATTTGCAACGTACTCGAACGCTGGGAAGCGAAGGTTCTCGGTTCCTGGCGCCTCTTAGGTGAATGGGACCAGTGTTACGTTTTCGAAGCGCCAGACAATTTCAAGGCTTATCGCGCAACCCTCGAACAGGAATTCGGAACCACCAGCGAAACGGAGATCCTTCCGGCGGTGGACATCGGCCTCTTCGAACGCCTGATTTCCCAGAGTGTCGAATCTGACGGCCCCCATCTGTGGCAAGTAAAATGGTGGGCGCAGATCGTGCGACTGCTTTTCTACTACCGCACGTATACGAAGTGGTCGCGCAAGGTGTTCACGCGGCACGAGGTTTTTGGCAGGGAGCATTGGGCCAAAGTCCGCGGTCCGTGCATCGTTGTCTGCAATCACACCAGCCACTACGACCAGATGTGCATGATCAAGGCCCTGCCTTGGCGCGTCCGCGTCAACCTCTTCATCGGTGCTGCCGCGGATCGCTGGTTCCTCAAGGGTCGCAAAGAGATTTCGCTGCAGCCCTGGTACCAATCTCTGGTTGCGGGTCTCTATCCCATCCATCGTGGTGGCGGTTCAAAAACACTCGACTATCCGAAGTGGCTGCTCGATCAGGGTGCGTGCCTGATGCTGTTTCCCGAAGGCACTCGCGCGCGCGGGCGACATCTCTCACCGTTCAAACACGGCGCGAGCATCCTCGCACTGGAGAAGAATGTTCCGATCGTACCGGTGTATCTCGAAGGTCTGCGGCGAATTCGCCCTCCTGGCAAGAAAGAAGCAGTGCCGGGACCTGTGGCGGCCCATGTTCTGGATCCGCTCTTTTTCGAACCGGGCACAACCGTGCCACAGGCGACTGAGCGGCTGTATATGGCGATGAGGGCTGCGCACGATGCGGCCAACGCACGCGAGGACTCAACACGAGCCGCCCGCGAACGGGGTGAAGTGAAGGCAGAGCTCGCGGGATTAGTTCCGCACTGATCCGCCGCTAACACAAACTGAGTCGCCAAAAACAAACAAGCCCGCTTACGCGGGCTTGCCTGCCGCACCCGACCAGGGGAGGAGGGGAGAGAGATGGTCGAGTGCGGTTAACCGGGACTAGAGGCGTCATGTCCCTTTTCTTGAGGCGTATTTCCTACGCGCTCTTCTTAGGCCGCTTTGGCGACGTCAGCCGGCTGCTCTGCTGGCTTGGCTGCATCAAACACTTTGCGCCATGCAGAACCGTTTGCCTGGAAAGCTTCCTTGACCAGCTCGTTGCGAGCCTTGACCGTTTCTTGGGTGCCGTTCCACAGCTGCTCAACGTAGGTGCGCTGCAGTTCGAAAAAACCGGCCGGATCTTTCGTTTCCGGGAGCTTCTTGCCGAATTCCTGATTGAACTCGATGTACTTGCGTACGGACTGGCCGTCGAATTCGGCGAGTTTGCGGAACCACTCGGCGTTCATCTCCATCAGGTCGCGGCCAAACTGGAAGCTCTTTTCGAATGCGTTCATGAGAAATTACCTTGTTGTCCCTTCGACCCGGAGGCCGTTAGGTTTGGGTTCGCACTTTTGCTGCAATGCACAACGACGCGCATTGTGCACTACAGCATATTGGTGCGCAAGCGTTTTTTGAAAACGACTGATTTCAATATTTAGATTTTTAAAATCAACAAGATAGATAGAAGCTTCGTGTCATCGGCCCGAGATCGAGTGCACAAATTTCAGCTGTAACGAGCCAACAGATCCGCCAAAAGCCGAAAAACTCCTGCATGACTACCCATACCGACATGTGTGGAGTGAACCGCGTGATGTTCGGTGTGGGGGTTGTACGGATCGATGCTCGCCTGCCATGCAACGACACCATCCGATTTCGAGTAGATGGAATGCACCGGCACCTTGATCGGCACCGATTCGCGCTGTGCCTGCAGATCGCTGGCTTCCTGCACTGAAAGCCCGCTCGCCCGCATGGCGTAAGCACCGATGGATGATGCACCCGGACCACCCTGGATGGGAGTTCCCATGGTGATGACAGAACGAACGCTCCGTGCATCGCGTCTGGCTAACTCCCGCGCCAGCATGCCGCCCCGACTCCAGCCGATCAGCTGGACGGGTCGACCGTGCAATGCCGCATGATCTGCAAGCACAGGCTCAAGTTGATCAAGCAGTTTCAACAATGGCCCGCGATTGAGGCCGAGATTCCAGCCCTCCACCGAATAGCCGATCCGCTCAAGGAAACGGCGCAGCAGCCAGGTCGACGTGTCATCCGTCATGAAACCGGGCAACACCATTACGGGCCCTTTGCCGCGGGGAACCTGCAGCACCAACAACGGCAACTGCGCGAGCAGCGCCGCGGCGTCAAACACCACCCGCCCTTCCAGAGCCTGATCAAAGAGTGAAGGCGGGCGGATCATGCACAGCTGAACAGAGTCGTCAGAGCCGTAGCGTGTGGTCCGCCTGGTCAGTCAGGCCATCCACATCGTGCGACATGATGACGAGGTCGTGGGATCGACCGCGCCGATCTTCCACATAATCCGAGAGCAGCGCTTCAGGTACAAAACCGAGGCGCTTGAATGCGGCCTGTGCGCCGAGCTGATCCGGGGTCATGTGCGCCATCAGCTTCCTGAGGCCGAGCGCCTGGGCGATGTCGAAGATCTTTGCAGTGAGCTGGCGGCCGAGCCCGAGACTGCGATAGTCGGGCCCCACATTGACCCGGATTTCACCGACCCGGCGCGTCCAGCGCGCGGGGTTGCGGTCTACCGTCACATATCCCGCCAGGCGTTCGCCATCGAAGGCGAGGATGGAAACCGTAAGCCCGTTCACCACGTTTCGCAGCCAGTTTGCGACCGCGTCGGGACGCGTGATGTCCACCCGAAGAAATAGCAGATCGCTCTCGGGTAGTTCTGCCGCAAAGTCGAGAATCGCCTGATCATCGCCTGACCTGGCCAGCCGCATTTCGATGACACGGTTATCGCTCAGCGTCACTTTCGCGGGAAAGCGATCAAGCAGGATCCGGTCAGGGTTAAGTTCCGTCATGTGTTTACAGCCTTGTCAGCGGAATTGATGGCATGAAATCAATTGGAATTAGCTGGACTGGGATTGGCCTGCCTGGCCGCGCGCCGCGACCAGCAGCTCATCAAACGCCTGCACCACACCATCGGCCATCTGATCGATGTCGGGCATGAGGCGTGGATCCGCAACGAAATTGAAATACAGGTTCTGGTTATAGCTCACCACCGCAATGCCGAAGCCGATGTTCGCAGCGAGCATGAGCAGCGCCAGCGAATCGACGATGCGGTGCCCGGCGAGATATTGCTGCGTCTGCACGCCCGGGATATTCGTACAGGTGAAGTTGTAACCCACCATCGGCAGGCGCGGTACAAAGTCTGGTGGCACTGGCAGCGGAAACCGAGCTGCCAGCGCTGTGGGATCAAAGGCGGAGCCAACAAGCAGCGTGGGTGCCATCGTCACCGGCGGAAACGATGGCATGGTCTCTCTCATGAGTTCCATCGCCTGCGCTTCGCGGTTCTGCTTGATGTATTCTGTTTCCCAACGCACCTTGCGCAGTCGCTCGGTGATTTCCATGGGTTCGGCATCAAACACGGGGAAAATCCCCGAGACCCTGTTGCCCAGAGCGCCCTTTTCATCTTCCCGGCGCACACTGACCGGCACCATGATCCGGAGGTGTTTGCCTTTTACGTTTTCCTTGCGTCCCACGAGGTAACGCGCGGCAGATTCCGCCACCACGGCGAGTACCACATCGTTCACCGTGCCGCCGAATGACCGGCGAATGTCTCTGAACGCACCGAATGACAACTTGCGCCAGCGGAAAATCCTCTTGGGACCCACCAACGCTGCATTCCACGGTGCCGTGATCACTGGTTCGGACATGAACCGCGTCATCGACTCCGCGGCGCGGCGAAGCAACTCTGTACGACCCGGGAGATTAGCCACATTGCCGAACTGCATGCTCCAATTACCCGCAACTTCGATTGCGGCTTCACTGGCCAGCTCCATCGGTGTCTGGGCTTTTGCCGGCACCCATGGCGTTTCGGGTGCCGGTGGATGCCGAGCATCTTTTTGCAAATCAAACAGGATCATCGACAGATCGATACCCGATGCACCATCCACGAGTGCGTGATGGCCCATCAAGATCAGTACCGTGCACCCTTCGATACCCGTGATCAGGTACATCATCCACAGGGGTCGCCTGCGATCGAGGAGACGTTCAGACAGCCGAACCGCTGCTTCCAGCGCATCGTTCGTTGACGAACCTTTGGGCATCACGTGCTCACGCACGTGGAAATTGAGATCGAACTCCGGATCATCCACCCACTTCGGGTGAGCCAGATTGAAAGGCACGAACGCCAGCCGCTGTCGGTAAGGCGGAATCAGGTGGATGCGCGCCGCCATGTGATTGAAGAAGGTTTCGAAGCCGAGTTCGCCTTCGATGATGCAAAGCGTTGCGCCATGCATAGGAGCGCTGGCGGTTTCGGCATACAGGAAAGAAGCGTCGTGGTCGGTGAGGCGCATGGGCAATACTTCAGGCAGGGCCGGAGTCTTGTATCAGGGTGGGTAAAGTGGGAGCGGGTCTCTCGTTAACGGTCGGGCCTGTTTCCACCCGCCCCGGACAACAGCGAGAAAAATCCCTGCCAGGGCGCCATCGCACCGGCGAACATGTTCTTCACGAACTCTTCCCGCTGGTCCTGGCTCGCCTGCAGGTTTTCCGTAAACCGTTCGAGCATGTGTTGCTGGAAACCTTGCACATCAGGCAAACCCATGAACCGTCGCAGTTCTTCCGGCGTAAGGTCGACTTCAACGTTGAATTTCATGCTTTGATCCACTTTGTGTGCTATGCAGCATAGCCCGATGTGCCGCGTTCGACGAGGGGCACGTATGATCCCCCTGACTAGCGCCCCGTAAACAGCGCCATCCGGCCAGGGGAAACTTCGATGCCTCAAAAAACCTCCGAAAGCTCACCTTTGCCGCCCGGTTCCGGGCCGGACGGCGAATCGGTCGCCGACCGGACTGAGGGTGTGGCGTTGAGCGGTTTGCTCGGTGCCAATCCGGAGGCGGTGATAACGGCATGGCGTGAGTTTGCGGCGCAGCTCGGTCAACAGCCGCAGGTGGCGATGCGCCAACAGTTCGCCTATCAGAAAGAACTTGCCGGCATCTGGCTCGGCGATCAGCCCGACGATGACCCGGACGATCCACGATTTGCGGACAAGGCATGGAAAGAAGACCCCATGTTCAGACGGCTGCGCCAGTCCTGGTTTGCCTGGACCCGCAGCCTCGATGCATGGCTCGACGCATCGGGCCTCGAAGGCATCGAGCGGCAGCGCGGTGCGTTTCTGCTCGAGATCGCCAAGGAAGTGTTTGCACCGGTGAACTCACCCTGGACACCGGAAACCATCCAGCGCGCCATCGACACCCGCGGCCAGAGTCTATTGAGCGGCATCCGCAACTTCCTCGACGATCAGAAACACAACCACGGCTATCCCGCCATCGCTGATCGCAAAGCGTTCACGGTGGGGAAAGACGTCGCACCGACGGCGGGCAAGGTAATCTGGCGGGAGCCGCTGTTTGAACTCATCCAGTACACACCCGTTACCGCGGAGGTGCACAAGCGCCCGGTGCTCTATGTCTTCAGCCAGGTGAACCGTTTCTACCTCGGCGACCTGACGCTAGAACGCAGCCTATTCCGCCAACTACTGGAAGCAGGCATCCAGGTCTACGCCATCAGCTGGAAGAATCCACTGCCGGGACATGCCGGCTGGTCCCTAGAGACTTACGCGGAAGGTGTGATTACGGCCATCCGCGTCATGCGCAGGATCGCCGGCGTGAAACGCATCGATCTGATGGGTCTCTGCGCCGGAGGGCTGACGGCAGCGGTCGCCGCAGGTGTTCTGAACGCGCGCGGCGATAACTGGATCAAATCCCTGTCACTCTTTGTCTCGACCCTCGACAACCAGCCCGGCGACAGCGACTTCACACTCTTCGTCACGGATGAAACGGTCGCCGCACAAAAGGCAAAGGTGCGTGCCGAAGGCATGATGCGGGAGCGCGACATACTCGAGATGTTCGCCATGCTCAGGCTCGATGAGAGCATCTTCAGCTTTGTGCGTAGCAACTACTTCCGCGGTGAAGCGCCACTCGCTCATCCACTGCTCTTCTGGTCCATGGACTACACGCGTGTGCCCGCCGAGATGCAGTGCGATTTCATTGATCTCGCGCACCACAACGCGCTTGCGAAAGGGCAATGGTCGGCGCTCGGCGAGAGGATCGATCTGCGCCAGATCCAATACCCGGTTTACATCATGGCTGGCACCACGGATCACATCACGCCTTGGCGCGGCTGTTACCGAAGCGTGCATCTTTTTGGTGGTGAAGTGCAGTTCGTCCTGACCAACCAGAATCACACGCAGACCATCAGTGCTGCAGCGGACAATCCGAAACTCAAGTTCTGGCTGAATCCGAAGCGTCCAGACGATGCAGACGATTGGATGAAAGGTGCCGAGGTGCATGCTGGCGACTGGCGCCAGCACTGGATCAAATGGCTCACCAAACGTTCAAAGCGGATCGAAGCGCCGAGCAAACAGGGCAACAAGCGTTACCCAGTGCTCGGCGATGCACCGGGCGATTACGTGCTCGAGCGCTGATCTCAGTTCACTCGACACAGGGTCTACGGCTTGGTCAGCAGTGCTCCCATGAGTTCTGCCTGACGGGCCAGCCGCTCGGGATCCGGCTCACCGAAGTTCTTGAGGATTTCATCGAACCGGGCTGCCGCGGCATCGCGGAATTCCGCGTGCGGGAAGATGTACAGCGAATCCGCCTTGATGGCATCCACCACACGCTGCGCCACTTCAGCCGGTTCAATGCCCGTCTGCATCGCCATCTGCATCACCTGGCTGTGCGCCTGAGCTGCCGCCTCCGCTTTATCCGCCGTCGGCGCAAGTGAATCGGGTCGCGTCCGCTCACTCTCGAGGATGCGCGTTCGAACCATCCCCGGACACAATACGGATACCCCGATTCCCGAAGCCGCCAGATCGGTGCGCAGCGCTTCCGACAATCCGACGACCGCAAACTTGCTGGCGTTGTACACACCAAGACCTGCGGAGGTGATCATCCCGGCCATCGACGCCGTGTTGACGATGTGACCGCCTTGCCCATGCGCCTGCATGCGGCTGACAAAGGTCTGCACACCGTTGATCACTCCGCCAACATTGACGCCCATCACCCAGTCCCAATCCTGGTAAGTGACCTGGTCGAGCGTACCGCCTCGGTAAACCCCGGCGTTGTTGCAGAGCACATGCACGGCACCCAGGCGCGCCTCAACTTCGTCAGCGACCTTCGCATACCGGGCCCGGTCCGTCACATCGAGCTGCACCGCCATGACTTCGGTGTTGCTGCCGGTCAATGCCGCCTTCGCTTCCGCCAGTGCCTTTTCGTTGACGTCGGCGATGACCACCCGCATGCCTTCATTGACGAGGGTCTGGGCCAGCGCGAGGCCAATTCCACTCGCACCGCCAGTTACGAATGCGGTTTTTCCCTGCAGTTCTTTCATCTGCCCCTCTCCTTCCGTATGTCTTCGGGATTCAAGCCTAGGCGCCGGACTTCCGCCGAACAAAGTGATGCTGGTACCGATACCCGCCCAAGTCTCAGACTCTCCTCCACTACAGCACGGGACAACACAGGACCGTGCTCCGTCGAATGGAGCTGGATAAACCATGAACGGTATGGACCTGCGCGGAAAGAACAATGAAGCCACCGCCCTCGTGCAGCAGATGTCACTCGAGGAGAAAGCCGGGCTCTGCTCGGGCAAAGGCTTCTGGCACCTGAAGGCTGTCGAGCGGCTCGGACTTAAATCCGTGATGGTGACCGATGGTCCACATGGCCTGCGCAAACAGCAGCGCGGTGGCGATCACGTCGGCCTCAACAAGAGCGTGGCGGCTACCTGTTTTCCGACCGCCGCCGCCATGGCATGTTCATGGGACGTCGAACTGCTGCGCGAGGTGGGCGTTGCTCTCGGACGTGAATGTGTCGCCGAAGATGTGACCGTGCTGCTCGGACCGGGAGTCAACATCAAGCGGCATCCGCTCTGCGGCCGCAATTTCGAGTACTACTCCGAAGATCCGTTTCTCGCCGGTGAGCTGGCAGCGGCCTGGATCAATGGCGTGCAGTCGCAGGGAGTCGGCACCAGCATCAAACACTACGCCGTCAACAATCAGGAAACGGCGCGCATGTACGTCGATGCCATCGTCGACGAACGAACGCTGCGCGAGATCTATCTCAGGGCTTTCGAAATCGCGATTGAGAGGGCCTCTCCGTGGACCGTGATGTGCGCCTACAACCGTGTCAATGGCACATATTGTGGCGAAAACGATTTCCTCCAGAACCGGATTCTGCGTGAAGAATGGGGCTTTCGTGGGCTGGTAGTATCCGACTGGGGCGCGACCAATCAGCGGGTTGCGGGGCTGCGTAATGGCCTTGATCTGGAGATGCCCGGGAGCGGTGGGATCAACGACCGGCTGATCGTAAACGCCATAAAGAACGGCGAACTCGCGGAATCGGTCCTCGACCGCACCGCGGTGCGTATCACCAGCGTGCTGCTTGCCGGCGCTGAGATCGCGAATCGCACCACTCCTGCGAATCTTGATTCCCACCACACACTCGCCCGCCGTGTCGCCGCAGAGAGCATGGTGCTGCTGAAAAATGACAGCGGGTTGTTGCCGCTCAGTGTCGACGATGACATCGCGGTCATTGGCAGCTTTGCGCAGATGCCACGCATCCAGGGTACCGGCAGTTCGCAGGTCAATCCGGTTCGCGTAGATAACGCCTGGACCGCATTGCAGGACACATTCGGACGCCCGGTTCCGTTTGCACGTGGATATGACCAGACCGCTGAAGGTGAAGACCCTGCGCTGATCGAAGCCGCCGTGGAAGTGGCGGCTTCCGCCAAGAAGGTATTGCTCTTCGTCGGCCTGCCCGGAATCTTCGAATCGGAAGGATTCGACCGCACCACCATGGACATGCCTGCGCAGCACACCAAGCTCATCGACGCGGTGTGTCGTGCAAACCCTGCCACCATCGTGATCCTCACCAATGGTTCAGCGATCACGATGGACTGGTCGATCCAGGCGGGGGCCATCGTTGCGACCGGTCTTTCCGGCCAGGCTGGCGGGTCGGCTCTTGTCGATGTGTTGTTCGGCAGAGTGAACCCGTCAGGGCGACTGTCGGAGACATTGCCCTGGAAGCAGGCTGATGTTCCATCCGATCCATGGTTCCCAGGTACCGGCCGAAGTGTGGAGTACCGTGAGGGAATTTACGTCGGATACCGCTACTACAACAGCTTCGACGTTGATGTCTGTTATCCCTTCGGCCACGGACTTTCCTATACCCGCTTCGAATACGAAAGCGCCGATGCTGCGAAAACCTCGAACGCACAAGGCGCGCCTCTTGAGGTTACCGTTACCCTCACCAACAGCGGCGACCGCGCCGGTGGTGAAGTGGTACAGCTCTATCTGAGTCGACCGGGCTCTGCGGCCTGCCGGCCAAAACAGGAGCTGAAGGGTTTTGCAAAGGTATTCCTGCACCCGGGCGAAATCGCAGCAACGCGGATATCTCTCGATCGCCGCGCTTTTTCGATCTGGGATCGCGGCCAAAAAGCATGGGTTGTGGAGCCAGGTCGCTGGCAGATCCAGATTGGCTCGTCCTCGCGTGATATCAGGCTTCGACTCGAAGTGGACATCACCGGTACCGGCGAGTTATCGGCGGAAGCGCGGGCCGCCGGTCCTGAATACAACGTATCAGGCGCCCGCCTCCTCGTAAGCGATGAGACTTTCGCAGCCATGCTCGGGCATACCGTTCCACAACCGGAACCGGTGCGACCTTTTCACCGGAACTCGACACTCGACGAGATTGCGTCCACGTGGCTCGGCGCTCGCGTGCGGCAGAAAGCACTCGACGCATTTTCAGAACGAATGGGCGGCTCAGGCAACGATGCCACGCTGACCAAGATGATGGATGAGATGGCACGCAGCATGCCCCTGCGCGCAATGGCCCTGTTCGCCGGAGGCGCTTTCGCGCCGCATCAGCTCGATGCATTGCTCGAAGCGCTCAACGGCAAGTACGTGAAGGCGATCTACGCATTCTTCAGCGGAAAGTAGCTGCGGTCAGGGCAAGGAGGGATGAAGCGAGGGCTCAAACGAGTTTGCCATCCTTGATCACCGGATCCAAGTCCGGCATGAATGTCGCCGTTCCCCCTTCAGATTCGCAGCCGAAGTGGGTGGTTTCACGGAACGGGTTACGGATCACACCGTCAAACGGAATGAGTTTGTGGTCATCACCGCCGCCAACGCAGTAGTTGGTGACTTTGCCTTCGCGCGTGGTGACAACCTCGAAGGGATCCTCAGCCACCACGACCATCGCCGAGGAGGAAAGACAAATACCGGTGATCAGGATGAGAAGACTTTTGAACAACTCAGGTGCTCTCCAGCGAACTGTGAGGCACCCTAGCGTTGCTTGATGACGATCAGGTTACAGGGAGATGACTCTCGCGAGTTGTCTTTTCGAAGTTGTCACTTACAAGTTGTCTCTCAATAGGTCCGCAGAACATACCCACGAGACACCATGCAATCCTTGTATGCTTGGAATTCGCCGCTTCTCGCCAGCATCGGATTCGATGCTTGTGCCCCGTTTGCCATCTCACACGCGGCGTTGTCATCCTGGTACTCGGTCGCGGGTTTGGCTTTCGCATCCCAGTAATGGGTTGGTTTGCGATCAGAAGTTGCCGCACATCCGGCCAAGAGCGCCAGCAACGTGGCGCCGAAAATCCCGCCGAATCGAATCGATTGAAGTTTTTTCATCACCCTCACTCCTCGATCAATGCTCGCTGTCCGTAAAAACTAGTCAGCGTCCTAGGGTGGGTCAACCCGATTGTTACAGCTCGATGACAATCAGAGCGTTTTTTCATCAAAACGACAAACGTTTCGCTGATTAACCCGGAACGGCAACAAAAAACCGGCCCCGTTTCAGCGAGGACCGACCGGAACTCCGTGTGTCTTAAGGATTTCGAGGAGGTCAAAACGAACTACCCGGAACTCTTCCGCGGCACCAACTCCATGGCGTTTTCCTTTCGTCTGTGCAGGCGCGACAACAAAGCTCTCAACCAGGGGCTTGAGATCCCCGGTTATGGCTGCATCGAGAGAAGGCAGAGAGTGCCCAGCGGTACGACTCTGCAAACGCAGCTGATGAACGATGTTACGCAGGGGTGTTTCGTGCGCCAGCGCCGCACGGGCCTTACGTTCCAGTGTGCGCGTCACGTCGATCACATCGGTCGCTTCACGAACCGGTCGACCGAAGTACCACTTTTCAACGACCCCATGTGGCTGGAGACCTGCCGCCAAGTGCTCCGGGTGATGCTTGTCGAATTGTGCCGTCCAGCAGGCTTCGGCCACGGCTTCCGCCACCACTACGTGATCCTGGTTGTCTTCGTGCACACCGGAATACGGGTCGATGGTGGAAATGGCATAGGGTTTCCAGGTGCGGATCAGCCGGATGATGTGCTCACGGATCTGCAAACGATCGGCGTCCGTGATGACATCCGTCTGGAACCCCAGATCAACCACGTCTTTGACTCCAAGAATCGACATCGCCTGCCGAAACTCGATTGAACTGCGTTTGATTGTCTCGGCTTCAGGCAGCCCGATGGAATCCCACCGATCATCGGTGACACGAATCACGACTACGCGCCAGCCGGCATCACTCCATGCGGCAACGGTTCCACCGATGAAAAGCGTCGCATCATCCGCGTGCGGTGAAACGACGAGGATCGTACGTCCGTTGCCGGGGTCGATCGGCGTGATCCGCGCTGCTGCCTGCACTGCAGCGGAGCAGATGCAGCACAGGACAACCAACAGAAAGATCGTGCGCTCAGGCAAATGCGACTTCCGGGAAGCCCGAATTCACCGATTCACGCAGCTTGTCGTAGTAAACATTCGCGCCACCAAAGTAGATCAGAACGCGTGGCTGCCGGTTGTTGAGGTTCGCCCCCATCATCCACGAATACACTTTGTCACCCTGGGCCATCAGCGTCTGCCGATGGATATCGGCAGTGTGAGCCACCCAAGAATCTTCGGCATCCTGTTTCGGAAGACAGAGTTTGAGACCCTCAGCTTCCATCTTCTTGATGCAGTCGACGATGTACATGGTGTTCTGTTCGATTGACGTCGGCAGGTTCGCAAACGGTGCCTGTGGGCCCGTTACCATGAATAGATTAGGGAAGCCTGCAACGAAGACACCCATGATCGACCCCGATACGTCTTCCCACTTGTCACGCAGCAACTGACCGTTCTGCCCGCGGATAGCGAGAGCCTCCTGGGCTCCGGTGTACGCCTGAAATCCGGTTGCGAGCACGATGATGTCGAAGTCGTAATCCTGCTTCGTGGTGCGAATCCCGGTTTCCGTGATTTCTACCAGCGGTTCACGTTCCCCGATGTCGACGAGCTTTACGTTGTCGCGGTTGAACGCTTCGTGGAAGTTGTGATCGAGCGGTGGGCGCTTGGCGAAGAAGGGATACCCCTTCGGCGTGAGCATGTCGCGCACGTCCGGGTCCTTTACTTTCTCCAGCATTTTGCGGATGACGAACTCACCGGCAATACGATTCGACTCGGCATTGGTTAGAAGATCATCAAACGTCTCGAAGACAAAACTGAAACTGCCGCGTGGCCAGTTCTCTTCGAGTATTCGCTGCACTTCTTCCGGGGGTGTGCCTTCGATGGTGCGGCCAACGGGACTGTTGAAACACATGCCGAAAACATGATTTCGGCATGTGTTGATGATCTTGTCGTAGTTGGCCTTGATCTCCTTTTCCCATTCCGGAGTCATGGGTTTCTGCACGGCGGGCATGATGAAGTTGGCGGTACGCTGGAAAACCGTGACCTGGGCAGCAGTCTTTGCTACCTCCGGCAACATCTGCACGGTAGTTGCTCCACTGCCGATGATACCGATGCGTTTACCGGCATAGTCGAGCCCTTCCGGCCAGCGTGCCGAATGGAAGCACGGACCTTTGAATCGCCCCATGCCCTTGAAATTCGGGATGACAGGTTCCGAGATCATGCCCATAGCGCTGACGAAGTAGCGGCAGGTAGACGTCGACCCATCCGCTGCCGTGATACGCCATATCCCGGCTGCCTCGTCGAAGTCTGCACGCGTGATCGCGGTGTTGAGCTGGATATGCGGCCACATCTTGCAGCGGTCGGCCACGAAGTGCATGTAGCGCAGGTTTTCTGGTTGACCGGGATATCGCACCGACCAGGACCACTCCTGCAGGAGTTCTCTGGAAAACGTCAGGCAGTAATAGAAGCACTCGCTATCGCTGGCCGCACCGGGGTAGCGGTTCCAGGTCCAGGTGCCTCCGATGTCGGTCGCCTTGTCAAAGATGCGGACGGAAAGGCCCGCCTCGCGCGCATAGTGAATCAGTGCAAGCCCCGCGAATCCCGCACCGATTCCAATAGCGTCGTAGTCAACCTTGGTTTGCGAAGCCATTCCGCCGCTCCCGTTCATGTAAACCGAAGATTACAAGAACTGTGGAGGGGTGTCCCTGTGGAATACCGACGGGGCGAGAACCGGGTCACCGCATCCCAGGCTGCAGAGACCTTGATGCGCTGTCTGCGTCCTGCGACGGTCTACAGCGCCCATTTGGCATCGATCAGGACGGTCATGCCCGGGTCCTGGTCGATAATGCTGACGCCATCCTGCTTCACTTCCAGTTCTTCACCCAGCAGATTGCGGGCGCGCAACTTGAATGTGAGCTGCTCTGTTGGAAACCACGAGTACGTCAGATCGAGCGAGTGGAAGGGCTGTTCGAACGCATCCCCAAGCGTGTTGATTCCGGCAAAGAGAATGCGGCTGCCGAAGGCATTCCAGGCGAGCGTCGCGGCGTGTTCGCCACCGGGGGAGTCATATCCTAACTGCAGGTTACCCACCCATTTAGAGTGCTGGGTCAATCGCCGTTTCGTGTTGGTGACGGCTCCGACGCCAGGTCCGGGTTGAATGGAGATTTCGCTGTCGCTGATGGTGAAATTTCCGGAGAGATAAAACCCCTGAAACCAGCTGCCAAGCCATTTGCTCGCGAAGTCCAGGTTCTTCAGTCCCTCGAGTTCGAGCCCATAGACCTCCGCGGTATCGGCGTTCACGAAGTTGAACAGGATGTTCTCTTCTGTTGCGCCACCCTGCACCGTTTCGATGGGTGCTGAGATGTCCTTGAGGAACAGCGAGACAGAGACGTTGTCACCGGTGTCCCAATACCACTCGCCACGCAGATCGTAGTTGTCCAGATCGGAAGGGGTGAGGAACGGATTGCCGCGCACACGCGCTTCCGTCAGCGGGTCGATATAGGTTGATCTCGAAATTTCCCGGATGTCCGGCCGCGCCACCGTTTCGCTGTAGGCAAACCGCAGCTGGAACTCATCCGCCAGAAAACCCGGCCGGATCCAGGTCACTGCGAGTGCCGGGAAGAAATCGTCCCGGGCCTGTGCGGACGCCTGGATTTCATCGGGCGTCAACGGCACCCGCGAACGGGTGTACTCGAGAAGATTGACAGGCACCGCCAGCTGACGGAAGTCTTCATAACGCACACCCGCAGTGACGCGCCAGGTTTCATTCCAGAGCAAATCGGCCTGCACGAAGCTCGCATCGGTGATCTGAGCAGCGAGATAACTTTCCGTGCCGAAACCACCAATGCCGGAGATGATGCGAATGTTGTTGTTCACGGCAAGCACGTTCGTGTCGGAGAAAACATCCGCGGTTGCGCCGGCGGCTACAGACTGGAAGCCTGTACCCGATCCACCGAGGCCAAAATTGTATTGGGCGTAGCTCCGTGCTTTGCGTACGTAGTCATAACCACCACTGATCGTCAGGTCGGCCTTACCCGGGTAGAAAGGCACGGCGAGTTCCCAGCCGTGGCTGACCACATCATCTTCCAGGTCGGAGAAGCGGAATTCTCCGGACGAGGCGGTGGGTCGAAGCTGGCTGCTGACCACGCTGCCAAATGGACCATCGAGGTTTTCCACCAGACCGAAGCGGGTTTCGCCGGGAATGTCGCTCTCCGCGACCGCATCGGAGTAGTACCAGGTGAAGGACGTATCCCTGACTTTCTCGAGGAAAGAGAGGAAGTCTGGCAGCATCTCGAGCGTCGCATCGCCCAGCTTGTGACGGCCGGAGATCTGGTTGAGCCGCAGTTCCCGAGATTCGTAACGAACATCGAAGATGCGTCCCTGAGCCGCGCCCTGTGCTGCGTTGCAGTCATTGAACTGGCCATCCAGGCAGGTGACCGCGTCGCTGACTTCGTCATCGGTGTTCCGCAGGAACATCGACAACGTACCGATCTGGTGGTCTTCCGTGTAACGCACCCCGAAGTTGAAGGTGCCGGTAAGGCTCACCGTGTCGACTGTGCGCTCGGTCTTTGAGAAGTTCAGTTCAGGCACTACGACACGACGGTTGGTTCGTTCGGTCTTGCGCCGCTCGCGATCGTATGAGCCACCCGCGAGGAAACCGACTTCGCGGTTGTCACCGAGAAACCATCGGTAACCGCCCACCACTTCGCCTTCGAGATCCGGATCCAGATCGTCCCGCTTGAAACGAATGTCGCGGTTGAGCTCGGTGGCGAGCTGCCGGTTGATGACTTCAGCCTCCTGCAGATTGGCGGTGTTGCTGTTGCGACGGGTCACGGTGAGGATGTTCCCCGGCTCCAGGCTGCCCTTGTAGGTATCGAGCGCAGCGAGTAACCCTCTCGGCAACTCACGTGTGCCATCATCTTTGCCCCACTTGTCGTCACTGCCGCCGTTGTAGGTCAGGCCGTCATCACTCTCCGAATTCCAGCCGGAACTGACCTCGATGGAAAAGACGCCACTTTCCGGCACCTGCTTGGTCCGAATGTCGACGTTGCCACCACCAAAGCCAGCCGGCAGGTCCGAGGTATAACCCTTCGAGATGGCGAGTGCGTCAATGATCGTCGCCGGAAAAATGTCCAGGGGCAGCACATCGCGGGTAAGGTCCGGTGAGGGCACGACCGCGCCATTGAGCTGCGCGCTCGAATACCGCTCGCCGAGGCCGCGCACGTAGACAAATTTGTCATCCCGCAGGGTTACACCCGGTACGCGGCGCAGTGCAGCGGCAGCGTTGCTGTCGCCGACACGGCCGATGGCTTCGGCACTCAGGAAGTCCATCGGTACTTCCGATTCGATTCGCTCGGAGACAACGTCGGTTGCTGCCGACTGAAAGCGGCCGATGACGACGACTTCTTCCATTACCGGTTCCGGCGCAGCGATTTCTGCCGCGGGCGCTTCTACCGAAGCTTCTTCCGCTGCCAGTTGCAGCGGTGCCAGTAGTAACCCGGCAACACCGATACCCGCCAGCTTCCCGATCGATGATCGTAGCAACACTGGAATCTTCATGATTTTTCCCCGACGAAAGTGGACGGGTACACGCGACCTAAGCCTGACGGGTTGGCTTTGCGGAAAGTCGGGCTTTCCGCCAGCCGCCCATTCAGACTTCCGGTGACACCCGTGCGGCGGATCAGAACCAAAGCGTGTTGAGACCGAAGGTCCAGCTCGCCGTCCAGTTGCTCGCGCGCGTCACCGCACCGATCGTGCCGCCATTTGCAGGTGTGACAGTGAACGCCGTACCCGCCGCATTGGCGAAGGACGTCGCGGTGTAGAAGCCGTCCAGAACACGGACGTTGGTGTTCACCGAATCACTGATGAGCACGTTGTTGGTGTTCTGCGGATACCGGCCAGCGTTGTTGGACGCCCACTGCGCAACCGAGTCGCCGTTGGTGAAGACCGTGGACCAATCCGTACCGTTCGAGGTCGGCGTGCGGCAGTTGAAAATGGTACTCTTGACGCTCGACTGGTTGTTCAGCGCCAGTGTCGCCGTCGTCGAGTTGGTGATCCGCAGACAGCGACCCGGCACCTGGGTCAAACGGTTGATCGCATGTGCGTCGAAGAGGATGCTGTCCTCGAGTGCGAAACGTGTGCCGCGGCGCATCTCGACACCCATCGAATCGCCATGCGTAGCGATCGGCACACGGGCACCGGAGGTGATGCAGGTCATGCGCTTGACGGTGCCGAAGGTGACCGGGGTCGCGCTGTTGTTGGCTTCCTGGTTATCTGCCTCCACGCAGCGGTCGCCGTTGTTTTCAGCCTGTATCACCAACGCGCGGTCGACAGTGCCCTGCCATCCGTCCGCCCAGTCGATGGAGTCGTCCTGGACGTAAAGCGCGACGAGGTTGTTGACGTTGACTGCGCCGCCGAAGAACTCTACGCCATCGTCATAGGTCGCGTAGACCTGAACGTGGCTGACGACCGTACCACTGCCGACGGCATTGAAGGTGATACCGTTGAGCTCGTCGCCGGGCGCTACTTCAAAACCAGGATGCTTGACGACGACATACTGCAGGGTCCCTGAACTTTCGGCGTTGTTGTTGCCGCCATAGTTCGAGGGCTTGCCCTCGGACAGGACGTGGCAGGTGTTGTTGGACCGCTGAGCGTCCGAGCACTTGTTGGTGATGCCGTTGCCATTGATGACAAGGCCGCCCCAGAGCTGTGTCTCCAGCCGGCCAGCGTTCTGCGAAACCGCATCTTTGAAACCGGTCAGCGTGATCGGCGCAGTGGCAGTGCCTTCGGCGATGATGCGCGAGCCACGATTGACCAGGAGGTAATCATCCTGGCGTATCCAGGCGAGGCGGCTGCCGGCGCGAATGGTCAGCGTCGGTCCGGCGCCGTTTTGCGGAACCGCTTCGCTCGCATTGGTGCCGTCGATGTTGCGACCGACGAACAGCGAGTCTTCGAAGATGTGGACACCGGAAAAGAACGGAATGGTGAGACTGACGGTGAGCGGGTTGGCCTCACCAACGAAGTCAGAACTGTAAACGCAATTGGTGCCGTCGAAAGACCCCTGCTTGCGGGTGTTGGTTTTCGGGTCCTGGTAGTTGGCACAAGGATTGTTATTGCCACCTCCGGTTGTGTTGGTGGAGTTGTCATTGATGGTCGTGACTGTGCCCGCATTCAGTTCAATGTCACCACCACCGCCACCACAGGCGGCCAACGCCACCGACACGCCGGCGATCAGCAGCGACTGACACAGATTCTGTTTCGTTTTCATGACAGGTACCCCCAGTTCCAGATATGCCAAAACAATCGGGGCGCACCTTAGGCAGCGCTGATGTCAGATCAGTGACAGAACGGTTAAACGTGCGTGACCAGGCAGTCTCGTGTTGGCGTGTTTGTCAGCACCAACAACAATGGCCTGTGGGGATGGGGTATGGGGTGGAGAGCGGTATCCAGCACGGGATGGAGAAAGACAAATGAAGCAGATGGCGTCGAGGAGGGCCGGGTTTCGACCCTCTCCGACACGACGAGGCTATTTTCGGTGCAACACCACAGGCAACTTCGTATAGCCCTTCACGAACGATGAGAACGTCCGCTCCGGTTCGCCCACCACTTCCACTCGGGAGAAACGCTGCATGATCTCCTCCCACAACACCCGCAGCTGCATTTCCGCGAGTCGGTTGCCCATGCAGCGGTGAATGCCGAAACCGAATGAGAGGTGGGAACGGGCATTGTGGCGGTCGATGACCAGATCATCGGGACGCTCGAACACTTCCCGATCGCGGTTACCGGAGACATACCACATAAGCAGCTGATCGCCCGCCTTGATCTCCTTGCCGCCGACCACGCAATCGGTATTGGCGGTGCGACGCATATAGGCCAGCGGTGTCTGCCAGCGGATGATCTCCGCCACCATGTTCGGAATAAGGGAGACGTCGTTGCGCAGCTTGTCGTACTCCGACGGGAACTGATTCAGCGCCAGCACACCACCCGAGATCGAGTTACGTGTCGTGTCGTTGCCGCCGACGATAAGCAGGATGAGATTGCCGAGGAATTCAAACGGCGCCATGTTTTTCGTGTTCTCACCATGCGCCAGCATGGAGACAAGATCTTGGCCCGGGTTCTTCTTGCGCTCTTCCCACAGGCGGGTGAAGTACTGCAGGCATTCGAGCAGTTCGGCGCGACGTTGTTCTTCCGTATCGATCAGCCCGGTTCCGGGTACTGCGGTTGCCACATCTGACCAGCGGGTCAACTTGCGCCGTTCTTCGAACGGGAAATCAAACAGTGTCGCCAGCATTTGCGTGGTGAGCTCGATGGAGACGAGATCAACCCAGTTGAAACTCTCACCCACCGGCAATGAATCGAGGATGTCGCAAACGCGTGAGCGGATGAGCGACTCCATGCGTTTGAGGCTCATCGGCGCCACGATTGGTGCAACCGTCAGCCGCTGCACATCGTGCTTGGGCTGATCCATGGCGATGAACATCTGGATGTTCAACGCACCTTCCAGCAGTGGTGTGCCCACCGGGAAGCCAAGCGTGATTCCATGCGCAGAAGAAAATTGTTGGTGGTTGGTATCCACCGCCTTGATGTCCGCATAACGGGTCAGCGACCAGTAGCGGCCCGCTATCTCCGTTTGGTTGAAATGCACCGGGTCTTCCTTGCGAAGCCGCTCAAAAAAACCCCAGTGTTTGTGCTCGGCGAAAAGCCGCGGATTGATCGGGTTGATTTCTGCGAGCGGGATGGAATACGGATCGGGGATGGGATTGACCATGTCGATCCCGGACATGCCGGGACGCTTCAAGGCATCTTCATTCAGCGTCTTTGGAATCGAAACAGCTTCGCTCATGGCCGCACCTGTAATTGACACGCGTGTTGATATGGATGGGTGATGCTGAAGGGTAGTGAACCTGCGCGTTTTGGGCAATTACGGATTTCACACCCTGTAACTGTCACGTTAGGGTTTGTGATTTCACGTAGTTCTGCTGCGGTGAGTCCCGAGCGCGCGCGACACCATTGCGGATGTTTGTGAGCTCCCGGCGAGCGCGTTCTGACTCCATCAAAACTCACCAGGAGATCCCTGACATGGCTCAGCCCAAATATGCAGAAAAGAAGAACATCGTTGCCGGCAATCCTCCCGCGAAGCAGGCCGTATCGCCGCTGCGCAGCTTTTTTCCCGCGCTCCACAGCGCGACTTCGACGCCTGTTTCAACGCCCGCTGGCCCCGGTTACCAGCGCTCTTCGACGTGCCGGCGCTGTCCCGCATGCAGCCAGTAAGTATCGATGTGCTCGACCGCGAGAACGACTTGTGTGTACGGGCTGAACTGCCCGGTTATCGCAAGGAAGATATCGATGTATCACTGCTCAACAACACCATCACCATCAAGGCGAACATGAGCAAAGAGGACGAGTCATCCGAGGGTGACTACCACCGTCGAGAGATCTTTCGGGGCTACGTCAGTCGCACCGAGGGATTGCCCGCTGATGTGGAGGTCGACCAGGCCAAGGCAGAACTCAAGGATGGTGTTCTGGAGGTGATCATTCCGAAATCAAAGCGCTCGCCGCGACAGCAGGTGGAGATCTCCGGCTGAGGGCCATTCGCCGCCGTGACGGGGCGACCCGTCACGGTACTGCCCGAGTGGTGCGCAGCCGCAACCCATAACGCACCAGCACGACGACAAACCAACCCACAAGACAGATTCCAATGTCGGCCAGGGCATCCCAGACATCGCCCTGCGTGCCGACATAGGCAGTACTGCCATCCCCAAACACCACAGCCGCGCCCCACTCGAGAAGCTCATATAGTGCGGATGTAGACAGCACCACGTGCAAGGAGAGGTTGGCCCCGCACGATCGCTGGCCATGAGGCGCTGCTGCAGCGTTTCGTAGATCGGCTGGGTCAGACAAAGACCCCACAAAAGGTGGACGAGCCGGTCATAGTGATTGCGCTCCCAGCCGAGTGCTTCATTGAGCGAAGCCCGTTCAACGCGTTGATCCAGCTGTCGTAGGGGGTCAACGAGTAGGTGTAGTGGGTTCCGACCGTATGTGCACAGAAGAGGAGCGCCAGCCCCGCCAACGAGGCGGTCGAATAACGCACACCGGTCTGCATCCATATAGCCGCCATGACCAGACCGGTGGCGACCTGCTCGAGACCCCAGGTTACCCGGTCAATCGGCCCAATGGCCGCGGATCACCCAGAGCACGGCACAGAAGACCACCAGCACCACACGAATGTCCATCTGTCGCTCCAGGTTCATGAGGCTGCGTTACCGACTTTGTATAGTTTGTCGGCACAGGTCAAACACGCTATAAACCGGCGACAAGGTTTCAGGGGCGTGAACCGCATGCGCGAAGAACTCGTGCTCGAAATTCCGGAACAGATCAACCTGCCTTTGGCTGCTCAGCGCAAAGCCCAGGCCGCGAGCCGCTCCTGGCCTGCCGGTACCCGAATCATCTCTGCCGACAGCCACATGATCGAGGGTGACTACTGGTACGACGGTTTTCCAGTTCACAAGAAAGACCAGGCACCGCGCATGCAGTTCGTGGATGGATACTTCGACATGACCATCGGCGAGAAACACATGACGCCGCCGGAGATTGCCAGGCATCTCTGCAACGCCATGGAATGTAACCCAGGGCTCAGTGATGTGCCGGCACGCCTCAAGGACCTTGATGTCGAAGGTGTAGAAAAGGAACTCATTTTCCCGCAGCGTCTCTTCGGGCTCTTCATGTTCGGCGAAATGCAGAATCGCGAAGAAGTCTTTGCGCTCTACAACGAGGCCATTGCGCGGCGGTGCGCGGAAGCGCCGGATCGACTCTTCCCGGTGATGGTGCCGAACTACTGGGACATGGACGCGACCGCTGCATCGGTGCAGCGCTGCGTGGAGCTAGGTGCACGCGGACTCATGGTTCCGCTCAAACCCGGCCGCAACAATTCAGGCAAACACATCAACTACAACGATCCGAAGATGGATGCGATGTACTCGGCCATCGCCGACAGTGGTGTGCCTTTGGTGTTTCACATCGGTGAAGCCATTCCATCGGCGATGCCCGGTGCTGCGGGCATTTCGGTGCTGACCCAGATGCAGGGCTTTCGCCTGCAGTGGTCATCACTGACTTTTGCCGGTGTCTTCGACCGCTTCCCGGCGCTTAAGGTGATCTTTGTCGAAGGCGGCCTGTCGTGGGTTGCCAGCATGTTGCACGACGCCGACATGGCCTATACGCATTTCCCGACCAGCATGAATCCGAAACTCACCCATGCGCCCAGCTGGTATTGGCGCAACCATTGTTACGCGACCTTCATGACCGACCCGGTCGGGCTTTCCCTGCTGGACCGGATCGGCCCGGAGACCTGCCTCTGGTCGTCGGACTATCCACACCAGGAGAGCACCTTCGGCTATACGCGCAGCTCCATCCAGGCCGTGTTCGATGCCACTAATATCGAGAATGCCCAGATGATTCTCGGCAAGACCGCACTGAAACTCTTCAGGATGGAGTGAAGGCTGCCGGTCTTGGTTCAGGAAAGAGGGGTCCAGGAAAGAGTCGTGCACGGAAGAGTGGTCCCGGGATATTGCCGGGACCTCGCCTGCCAGGCGCAAGAACGCCCTCAGTCGTCCAGCGTGCCCTTCTTCGGTCCGATGAAGCCGAACAGATAAGCTCCGACCTTTCGCATCTGAATTTCTTCCGAACCTTCAGTGATCCGATAGCGGCGGTGATGGCGATAGATGTGTTCGAACGGCTTGTGCCGGGAATAGCCGATACCGCCATGAACTTGCATGGCGCGGTCAGCAGCTTCGCAGCAAAGCCGGTTCGCCCAGTAGTTACACATCGAAACCCGGTCGGAAATGGTCCGCTCCACCTGCTTGTGGTCCATGCGGTCGATCTCCCAGGCGGTCTTGCGGATGAGCAGACGAAGCATCTCGCACTGGGTATGCAGTTCGATCAGCGGCCACTGAATCGCCTGGTTTGAGGCGAGCATCTTGCCGAAGGGCTTGCGCTTGCGGGCGTATTTCACGCTCTCGTTGACACAATACACCGCAGCGCCCAGTGATGACGCCGCCTGACGGATGCGATTCTGGTGAACGAAACTTTGCCCGATAGCGAGACCGCCACCCACCTGCCCCCAATAGGAATCTTCGGGAATCCACACGTCCTTGAACGATACGCGTGGATGATCTGTCGGCATGTTGAAGGTCCACAGGTACTCTTCAACCTTGTAGCCCGGTGTACTGGTCGGTACCAGAAAACAGGTGATGCCACCTGCATCGCCGTCTTTGCCGCTGGTGCGGGCGAACGTCATGATGTGCGAGGCATGGTGGGCACCGGACGTCCACATCTTCTCGCCATTGATGAGCCAGCCTGGTTTGCCATCACGCTCCTGACGAACCGCGCGGGTCTCCATCCAGGTGGCATCGGAGCCGTGATTCGGTTCTGTCAGACCAAAGCCGGTTCGCAGCTGCCCCTTCATGAGTTTGTCGATATCGCGGGTGTACTGTTCCGGCGTCGCGAACTCCTTGAACATGACCACAAACGGGTTGTTGCCGACTACGGAGTGTTCGGTCTGCAGGTCGTTGTGCAACCCGAGCCCTTGCGCCGCGAGGTGTTCACGAATCACCGCCATGGCGAGGTTTGACCCACCCTGCCCGCCAAACTCTTTCGGCCACGCGAACCTCAGGAATCCGGCCTTGTCAGCTTCGGCGCGCGCCTGACCGAGGAGGGCCTCCCACTCCGGCCGGGGCAATCCACCGTTTTCAAAATCGGTGCGCGCCCATTCGCGGCGATGGTCGAAGAACCGGATGTTGTCGTCACGGTTTTCAATCGGTTTGATTTTTTCTTCGATAAAGGCGTCGAGTTTGGCGAGAAACTCGACGAGGTCTTTCGGCAGTTCAAAGTCCATCAGCGCCCCCCTCTTGTGTGACTTGTTTTCGTCTGTGATTTGTTGTTCGCGGCCTATGTCATGCAGACACGCACTAATCAGTCCATGCACTTTACCGCGTCCTCCGCGAACGCGCGCTGGCACTCGTCAGGTCACGCTGATATACAAACCATGGAGAGGAGAACATAAGCCCGAATCACTACGGGCATTCATGAGGGGGACACTTCAGGTGACCAGACAACGCCGCATCCTGATCGCCAACCGCGGTGAAATCGCGATCCGCATTCGACGCGCCATCCAGGCGCGCGGCGACGCAGCCATCACCATCCATGCACCGATCGACCGCGACAGTCTGCACATCCAGGGTGCTGATGGTGTTCACGAACTCGCGGGGCACGGCATAGAACCGTATCTCGACATCGACGCGATCGTGACGCTGGCGCGAGAGACCGGCTGTGATGCGATCCATCCGGGCTACGGCTTTCTTTCCGAAAATCCGGCGTTCGCGGCGGCTTGCAACCTGCACGGCATCACCTTCATCGGCCCGAGTCCTGAGGTGTTGGCGCTCTTCGGTGACAAGACCCGGGCACGTAACCTCGCGGCAGAGCTCGACATCCCGGTGATTCCAGGAAGTGATAGCGTGGTGGACAACGTTGACGCAGCCCTGGCGGCCGCGCAGCGGATCGGCTACCCGGTTATGCTCAAGGCCGCTGCGGGCGGTGGTGGCCGCGGAATGCGAATCGTCAACGCACCGGATGAGATGCGCACAGCCTTTGAACGCGCGAGCAGTGAGGCGCTGGCTGCATTCGGTAACGGCTCGATGTTCCTTGAGCGCCGGGCACTGCGTCCTCGCCATGTCGAGGTGCAGATCCTCGCTGATGCGCAACGACACATCGTGCACCTGCATGAGCGCGACTGTTCGGTACAGCGACGTCACCAGAAGGTGATCGAGATCGCGCCGGCGGTGAACCTTGATCCCACGATCCGTGAACGGCTGTACGCCGATGCACTCCGACTTGGGAGAGAAAGTGGCTATGTAAACGCTGGCACTGTTGAGTTTCTGGTCAGCCCGGAAACCTCTGAATACTGGTTCATCGAATGCAATCCGCGCATCCAGGTGGAACATACCGTAACCGAGCAGATAACGGGCATCGATCTGATCGCCGCACAACTGGCGATTGCCGCAGGGGCGACACTTGCTGAACTCGGAATTGCAGACCAAGCCGCAGTAGGCGCGCCACGCGGTGCAGCCGTACAGGTGCGCATCACGGCTTCAGCCAGCGGCACGATCAGCGCCTGCAAAGAACCCGCCGGCATCGGCGTGCGTGTCGACAGTTCGGTGTACGCAGGTTATACACCACCACAGCAGGTGGATCCTTTGTTGTCGAAGGTGATCGGCTTCAGCACTGCGCGTCACACCAGTCTGGTGGAAGCGTTGGGCATTGCTCTCGAACGCACCCGTCGCGCGCTCGATGAATATCTGTTGCCGGGTCTTGCCACCAACATCCAGGAACTTCGGCAAATGCTCGATCACCCCGACATCGCTGCGGGCAACGCGCGCACATCGTTCCTTGAAGACTGGCGATCACCGGGGACTGACAAACACCCGCACGTTACTGTTGCAACCTTCCTCGAACGACAAGCGATGCCGGCAACGCCTATGGGAGGTCGTCGCCGCGAACCCCCGACCCTATCTGTCGAGGGCCACCAGATCGCAGCTGTATCCCCCATGGATGCCGCTTTGCTGACATTCAACGTCTCACCGGGTCAACGGGTACAAGAAGGTGAGCCGCTCATGGTCATTCATGCCATGAAAATGGAAACCGTAATCAACGCACCGGTGAGTGGCGTTGTGGTGCAGCTGGCATCACTGCAACCGGAAGATCCGGTGATGACGGGGCAGATGGTGGCGGTGATCGAACCGGAAAGCGGTTCTTCAGATGCGACCGCTGCAGCCGAATCCCCTTGGCATTCAACTCTCGATGATGTGGCGCGACTGCGGCAGATTGCCTCGGCGCGGTTCGCACCGGATTCAACCGATCCCGGCGTGGTAAGGCAACGCGGCCGCGGCAAGCTGACCTGCCGCGAGCGCATCGATCTGCTGCTCGATCCAGACTCCTTTCGCGAGGTGGGCAGTGTTGCGGGGTTTACTTCCTGGGACGAAGACGGGCAGATCAGCGCATTCACACCGGCGAATCACGTGGGTGGCTGGGGCGAGATTGCCGGAAGAACGGGCATCGTCTGTGCTGACGATTTTACTTCGCGGGGTGGACACGCGGACGGTGCCATCGGCGCAAAGAGCATGCACCTCGACCGGTTGTCCCTCGAAATGCGCATTCCTTCCGTACGACTTCTCGATGGTTCATCCGGCGGTGGCAGTGTTGCCGCGATGGTTCCCGAACAGAAAAAAGAAGGGGAAAGCAAAGCCCTCGAAAGTACCGGTGCCATCAGGGCCGGGCGTCCGCGTGTGACCGGCAGCGGTGGCTCTTTCCTCCCTCCCCATCTCGGCAGCACCTTGTATACCGAGCAACTGGCCACCGTACCGGTTGTGAATGTCCTGCTCGGCAGTGTGGTTGGCATTGGCGCGGCCAAAGCAGTGCTCGGTCACTTCTCGGTGATGGTGCGTGATATCGCCCAGCTCTTTGTAGCCGGCCCGCCTGTGGTCGCACACGCAATGGGATATGACGTCACCAAGGAAGATCTTGGCGGTTGGCATATCCACTGCTGCAACGGCTCAGTGGACAATCTCGCCGAAACAGAATCAGCGGCCATCGAACAGACACGGCGTTTCCTTTCGTATCTGCCCGCCAACGTTTTTGAAACGCCGCCTGTGCTGCCGCCGCGCAGTGACGATCCTCCGGATCGACGCGATGCGGGTCTTACCGCCCTGATCCCGCGTAAACGCACCACCACCTTCGACATCCGCCGCGGTATCCGTTTGCTGGCCGATCGCGATTCCTTTTTCGAAATCGGCCCACTGTGGGGCACGGATCAGGTCGTGGGTCTCGCGCGCTTCAACGGCCACCCCGTAGGTGTGATCGCGTCGGACAGCCAGCACGTCAACGGTGGTGCTCTGACGGCGGACGGCTGTCGCAAACTGATCCGTCACCTGGACCTCTGCGATCTCTTCCATATTCCGGTTCTGAATCTCGTCGACAACCCGGGCTTCGCAGTCGGCATCCAACACGAAATGAACGGCACGATTCGCGCGGGTGCTGAATGGATGGTGGCCTTCGCTCAAACGACTGTTCCGCTGTTCACGGTGGTGATGCGACGCAGCTTTGGTGTTGCGGGCAACAACTACGCGACGCCACGCTCGGAGCCCTCCATGCGGGTGGTATGGCCGTCCGCCGACGTCGGTGGCATTCCGCCGGAGGGTGGGATTGAGGCGGCCTACAAACGACAGCTTGCGGAGGCGGCAGATCCGGTTGCCCTGCGCAACGAACTGATGGCGCGAATCGAATCGGCGCGCGGCCCTCTTGGACCACTCAACCGCTTCCAGATGGAGGAGATGATCGATCCGCTGGATACGAGGCGCTACATCTGCGAGTGGGTGAGCCTCGCCTACCGGATCATCCGGCAGGGAGATCGTCTCAAGCCACGGGCGCTGCAGTTCAGGCCGTGAGCGCATAACAGCATGCGCCTGTGGGAGAAGAGTGGTAGCTAGGGAGAGACTTGAACTCTCGACCCCAGGATTATGAATCCTGTGCTCTGACCAGCTGAGCTACCTAGCCACTGTTCCGGATGCCTTCTCTGAACCAAGCCAGAGGAGGCCTGCAAATCGGGCCGGGCATTCTCCCGGAGCCTCAGCGCGGCTGTCAACGCGGCAGACCTGTGTCCGGCGCTGATTTCGGGTAACGTGACGCCAGAAATTTCCCCAGTTTGATCATGAACATACCGCGCACCACCAGCCTCGACCGGCTGGCTTTCGACAACCTCTCCCTGCGCTCGCTGCCCATCGATCCGGAGACGCGCAATCAACGCCGACAGATCCGCGGCGGCATTCACGCCCGGGTCAAGCCGACACCATGTCCTGCGCCCACCCGAATCGTGTACGCCGAAGAGGTCGCTGCACTCCTCGGCCTCGATCGCGCGGCATGCGAAAGCGACCGGTTCGCGGAAATCTTCGCAGGCAACGTGCTCCTCCCCGGTATGGAGCCTCACGCCACCTGTTATGGCGGACATCAGTTCGGTTCCTGGGCCGGACAACTCGGCGACGGGCGGGCCATCAATCTGGGCGAGGCCATCGCTGTGGACGGTTCACTGCAGATGCTGCAACTCAAAGGGGCGGGAGAAACCCCTTTCTCTCGTTCTGCGGATGGTCTTGCAGTGCTGCGTTCGTCGGTTCGTGAGTTTCTTTGTTCGGAAGCCATGCACCACCTCGGCATCCCCACCACCCGCGCCCTGAGCCTGTGCCTGACCGGTCGCGGCGTCTGGCGCGACATGTTCTACGACGGCAATCCAGAAGAAGAACCCGGTGCGGTGGTGTGCCGCATGGCACCTTCCTTCCTGCGGTTCGGCCACTTCGAGATTCTCACAGCCCGACGCGAAACCGCATTGCTCAAACAGCTCACCGACTTCACGATCCGTTCGTACTTCCCGGAATCCGCGGCGATCAGCGACGACCAGGAGCGCTACCTGCACTGGTTCACCGAGGTCTGTGATCGAACTGCGGCTCTCGTGGTGCATTGGATGCGAACGGGGTTCGTACACGGGGTAATGAATACCGACAACATGTCGATTCTCGGGCTGACCATCGACTACGGTCCGTATGGCTGGCTCGACAGCTACCACCCCGAATGGACACCGAACACATCGGACGCGGGCAGCCGGTACTGTTATCGCAACCAGCCGCCGATCGCCCAGTGGAACCTCATTCAGCTCGCCAACGCAATCCTTCCCCTGATCGGCGAAGCCGCCCCTCTGGAAAACTGTCTGCAGTCTTTCGCCGGACAGTACACACAGCGCGCCGAAGCGATGGCCGCTGCGAAACTCGGCCTCAAAACCTACGATCAGCCACTGGCCTCGGCATTGTTTGAGTTCCTTGGCGGCGTGGAAACCGACATGACTTTGTTCTACCGGGGGCTTGCGGATCTGCCGGTCACTGACATGCGGGCGAACGCGCTCTTGGATACCTTGTACAAGCCCGACACTGATGCAATTGAAGCGCTCCAGGTGTGGCTTGATCAGTACGCTGCAGTCCTTGGGCAACAATCTGTGGACGACCGTTCAAGATCGACGCTGATGAATGCAACCAACCCGGCGTTCGTCCTGCGCAACTTTTTGGCCCAGGAAGCCATCGATGCCGCTGCGACAGGAGATTTCAACGGTATCCACGCCTTGCTCAATGCCTCACGACACCCTTACGACCGTTTGCCGCCGGACTCACCGTTCAACCGCAAGCGACCCGACTGGGCGCGTTCGAAACCCGGGTGCTCACAGTTGTCATGCAGTTCGTAAGACGCACGCATGCCGGACATCACCCCGAGGGTTCCTGTTAAGGTAGCAATCCAGTCGACAAGGTTTTAGTGGAATGAGGATTGCCACCTGGAACATCAATGGGCTCAAGGCCCGGATCGAGCTGCTCAAGCTGTGGCTCACCGAGCGGCAACCGGATGTGGTCGGCCTGCAGGAACTGAAAACGCCAACCAGCGAGTTTCCCCATGAGGTCTTCAAGGCACTCGGTTATTACGCCCTGGTGCATGGGCAGAAGTCCTGGAACGGCGTCGCGATTCTCTCCAAACAACCCGCCACCCTCTTACAACCTGGTTTGCCCGGTGAAGATGACATGGGGTCGCGACTGATCACGGCGCTCGTCGGCGGCATCGAATTCACTACGGTGTACTGCCCCAACGGCAAAACACTGGATCACGCCGACTATGGCCGAAAGCTCAAGTGGTTCGAGAACCTGCGAGCACACTGGCAGAACACGAACCGCAATGAACACGCAGTGCTGTGTGGTGATTTCAACATCGTTCCGGATCCATCCGACAGCTGGAAGGGCGCGGATGCGGATGGCGAGATCTTTCATACGACAGCGGAACGCTCGCGTTATCAGGCGTTGCTCGATACCGGGCTCATCGATCTCTTCCGCCGCTTTGCACCGGATGAACGGGCATTTTCCTGGTGGGATTACCGCGGCGGAGCGTTCCACAGAAGGCAGGGCTTGCGGATCGACCTGATCCTCGGCACCGCGCCTCTCACCAGCCGTCTTGAATCGGCGCAGATTGACCGTGAGTACCGCAAGAAGCGGGACGAACTCACCGCGTCGGATCACGCCCCCGTAATCGTTGACATCAAATGACCGAACACATCTTCGCGGGCAACCCGCTGGACCGATGCGAAGCCGAACGCCGCGATGAAAACTGGATCGCCGCTCAGGTTCATGCGCCCTCGACCCGCTTCCTGCCCTTCCACCGACTACAGGTGTTGACCGGTTCAACGTCTGGCAAGAGCGGGCTCACCTGGCTCGATGGTCCAGCCGGTGCACGATTGATCGGCAATCAGCCGCCGGTGCTTCTCGGCAAGATGGATGGTCGCGTGCACTTCGGGCTCGATATCAGCCACCTTGAAGATCCGCTCGCGGCCATCGGCATTACAACAAGCCAGTTCACGGACTGCCGCATGGCGGCGATGAACCTGAATCTCGGCAGCACCGGCATCATTGCCCAGGCCCGCGCCCAGGTGAACTGGCATACGACCCATCGGTTCTGCGGCGCGTGTGGAACCCAAAGCGAGCCCCGTCGTGGCGGCCACGTCAGGGTATGCCCGAACTGCAAGGCGGAGCACTTTCCGCGCACCGATCCCGTCGCCATCATGCTGGTCACGGACGGTGACCGCTGCCTGCTCGGCCAGCCCAAGGGGCCGCTGGTTCGAACCGGAATCTACTCGGCACTCGCAGGGTTCATCGACCAGGGCGAGAGCATCGAAGAAGCCGTCCGCCGTGAAGTCAAGGAAGAAGCCGGCCTCGAGGTCGGCGCGGTGCGTTACCACTCATCCCAGCCCTGGCCGTTCGTGTCATCGCTGATGATCGGCTGCCTCGCCGTAGCCGCCACCACCGACATCCACATGGATACCGAAGAGATGCACGACGTGCGCTGGTTCTCCCGGCAGGAGATCCTCAACGCCCGCGCCGGCACTCACCCGAAACTGAAGCTGCCCGGGCCGATCGCCATTGCGCATCACCTGATCGAGGCGTGGGTGGCCGGGTTCTGACGGTCCTGGGCGCGGGTGGCGCTCCGGGAGACCCGTTGATCACAAGCCGCCTTTGCCGGATTATCCATGCGGGGATGTATCCGGCGAACCAGTAATCCGCCAATTTATGTACGAGGAGTTTTCATAAAGCAGAGGGAGATACCGTGAACAAACGAAACATCAGAAATGCTGTTGCTGGCTTCCTTGTAGGTGTGTCCAGTACGGTGGTTGGTGCCTCTTTGTCTCCTGCGGTGCAGTCCGCAGAAGCGACGGGGGACAGATTCGAGGGCCTCGAAGAGATCATCGTCACCGGCACCAAGCGAGAAACGGCCCAGCAGGACACGCCCATCGCAATTTCGACCCTTACCGCCGAACAGATCGAGAAAACCTTCGGCAGCGATATACGCGCCATCAGTGATCTTTCACCCAACGTGAACCTGACCATCCAGCCTGGATTCAACGCCGTGGCCGGCGGGATCCGTGGAACCGGCAGCATTTCCATTCTCACCACCCAGGATCCAAGCACCGGAATCATGGTCGACGAATTTGCGCTCAACCACGTGCAAACAGCGTTCGTCGAGTTGTATGACCTGGAGCAGGTGGAGGTCTTCCGCGGCCCGCAGGGCACATTGTTCGGCAAGAACAGCACCGGCGGCACCATCGCGTTCACCTCCAAACGGCCGAATCTCGATGAATTCGGCGGAACCATGAAGGTGTCCGTCGGTGGTTACGACGGGGGATCGGACAACTACAAGCTTCAGGCAGGCGTCGACATTCCCATCATCGAGGGCGTTCTCGGTTTTCGCTTCGCGGGTTCCATTGCCGACGAACAGGGTTACTACACCAACGACAAAGACACCGCGACGTTTCCAAACTCACCTGCCCTTCGGCGAGCCGGCATTACCCCGGACATGTTGAACCCGGTATTGGCCAATACGCCAACCGTCGGTGATGGTGGTCGGGTGGGCGGTAAACACGTCGTTGCAGCCAAGTCCAAGCTGCTCTGGCAGCCGAACGATCTCTACGAGGCGTATTTTATCTGGGAGGTGGTGCGCGACGACTCGGACTCGCCCGTCAACATCAACGAAACGCCCGCAGGCGAGGGTTTCACCTTCCCCGACGTCGGCTTTCCGGGGATCCATGAGGCCGGCCACAAGAACCCGTTCAGTTCAGGGATCAGCAACCAGGGCGATGGCATCGACATGCGGGACGGCCACCAGGTCGATGTCAATGGCTTCTACCTCCACCAGCAACTGAACTTTGACCAGTTCTACCTTAAGTCCACGACCGGCTATCGCGAACAAAGCGAGATCCTGCCCAGCAGTTATTCAGGAGAGGCTTTCCTGTCGCTGTTTGATGCCAGCAGGAATCTGAAGAGGGAACAGTTCCAGCAGGAAGTGCGCCTGGTTACCGAATTTGACGGGCCGTTGAACTTTGTCGCGGGTGGCGTCTACGCAACAGATGACGTTGACTTTTCCGGGGGCAGGGGCAGCACGGGATATGTTCCTGTTTTTGTTGCCGGGCTGCTTCCTGGGATCATCGGCCGACCGGCAACCGATCCAATCGTGCGCGCTGCTCTTCTGAACCAGGATATCAGCATCATCAAGGACCACGGTCACGGGTGCTGCACACGTCAGGACCGCACCTCATGGGCGCTGTACGCTGACGGGACCTGGGATTTCAACGATCAATGGCGTATCACTGCCGGTGTTCGTTACACCGAAGACGACAAGGATTTCTTCAAGCTGACGGGTGCCGGCGGGCCTTGTAATCAGTTCACTCCCGCGATCGATCAGAGGCGCATCAATCCGGCGTTACCGATCACGGCGCCCGGTAATTGTCAGGACGTCAATTCGACGCGTGTCAGCCGGGCAGGCATTACCAGCACCGAAGCGGGCAACTTTGGCCAACTCCTTCCTGATTCTGCGTACCGCATCAAAGTCGATACCAATGAACAGTGGACCGAAACCACCTGGCGTGTAGTCGTTGACTACCGGCCCACTGACGAATTCATGGTGTACGGCAGCATCTCCACAGGCTTCCTTGCCGGCGGTTTCAGTGAAACCTGCTCGCAGGTGATCACGTGCAGGGCCTACAACCCGGAAACCAACATCAACTATGAAGTCGGATTCAAGGGAGACTTGCTGGACAACCGGCTGCGTCTGAACGTGGCGGCTTTCTATACCAAGTTCGACGACCTCCAGCGCAACCAGGTGTTCCGCTTCACTGATCCGATCTCCGGAAACCCGGGACAGGAGACCATCACCCTGAACGCCGGCAAGTCCAATGCCAAAGGCATCGAGGTCGAAACCACCTGGCTGGTTACCACCAACTTCCAGCTGAGGGGAACTGTTGGCTTCCTTGATGCGCAATACGACCAGTTCTCGTTCGAAGGGTTGAATCTGAAGAGTCTCGATATCCCGTTCGCAGCCAAATGGCAGATCGGTTTGCAAGGCACCCTCGACCAGCCACTGGACAGCGGCGCGACGCTCACCTACACCGCCGGCCTGCACTACCAGTCGGAGGCCGAGACGAGTCCGTTTGATCCGAACGCGGCGACAGGTCTCAATCCGAAGTTTCCTGGCAGGGTGGCACGTCATCCCACCTACACCCAGATGGAGTCACGCACCCTGGTCGATGCCAACATCACCTATACCAGTGAAACCGAAAAGTACTATGTGACGCTGTGGGGCAAGAACCTTCTGAATGAGGAGTACCGCGTGGCCGCCAACTCCGTTGGCGCACTGTGGAACTTCAGTATCTACGGGGCCCCACGGCAGTGGGGAATCGAACTGGGAATGAACCTCGACTAGCGCGACGGCCTGAAGAGGGTCTGAGCGATCAGACCCTTCTCAAGGGAATACTGCGAGCGGATGTTTCGGCGAGGCCACGATCTTTGGTTCGGCAACGACGATTGGAGTTTCGAGCAACTCTCATCGAACAGGATCGCGCGTTGTCGCCCCACCAACAAGATCCGTTGGGACAAACTTTTGTCTAGACGTTGAACCTGAAGTGCATGACATCGCCGTCCTGCACCACATACTCCTTGCCTTCGAGCCGCCACTTACCCGCGTCCTTGGCGCCCTGTTCACCCTTGCACGCCACGAAGTCTTCATAGGCGGTCACTTCGGCGCGGATGAACCCTTTTTCGAAATCCGTATGGATCACCGCCGCAGCCTGCGGCGCCCTCGTACCCACCTTGATGGTCCACGCGCGCACTTCCTTGGGACCGGCGGTGAAATACTGCTGTAGCCCGAGCAACCGGTACCCCGCGCGGATCACGCGGTTGAGCCCGGGCTCTTCAATACCTAGGGCATCGAGAAAGTCCTGGCGCTCCGCATCGTCCAGTTCAGAAACTTCCGCTTCGATCTTGTTGCAGATCGGCACCACCACGGCACCCTCCGCATCGGCAATTGCTTGCACAGTGTCGAGCAGCGGATTGTTCTCAAAACCGTCTTCCGCGACGTTGGCGATGTACATCACCGGCTTGGCAGTGATGAGGTGCAACTCGCGCAGCATAAGCCGCTCGTTATCTTCCAGTTTCAACGCCCTGACCGGCTGGCCACGTTCGAGGATGTCCTGTACACGCTCGAGCAACGTGACCAGCGCTTTCGCGTTCTTGTCACCGGAGTTCGCGACGCGACGGGCACGGTCTTTCACCTTGGCTACGGTGTCGAGATCAGCCAGTGCGAGTTCCGTATTGATGATCTCGATGTCATCTTTCGGTGAGATGGCGCCGGCGACATGCACGATGTTCTCGTCCACAAAACAGCGCACGACATGGGCAATGGCGTCCATTTCCCGGATGTGCGCGAGGAACTGGTTGCCGAGACCCTCTCCCTGCGAAGCACCGGCGACGAGGCCGGCGATGTCCACAAACTCCATCGTCGCAGGC
>Ga0194119_10000814_pt1 | contig 58532 bp, 50 predicted proteins | sample TA2MahC100mmetaG_FD_148620 | JGI IMG/M metagenome (GOLD analysis project Ga0194119, IMG submission 148620) | Freshwater microbial communities from Lake Tanganyika, Tanzania - TA2015018 Mahale Deep Cast 100m | ecosystem: Environmental > Aquatic > Freshwater > Lake | place: Tanzania: Lake... | reverse complement strand
TCCCGCACCGAGCGCGCTGACCCCAATAGCCAAATCTGGCTTATCGCTGGCAAATCTCAAGAGGCGAAGTGAGAAGAGTGCGAACTGTGCTGAGGTTCCAAGGCCGGTGAGAAAGAGTCCAATGAGACTTAGCGGGACGATAGGTGAAGCCCAGAAGACGATAAAGCCGAAGAGTTGAATGATGATCAAGATTAAGGTTCTGATATCAACATCTATTTGCGGAAATACAAGCGTGCCATACCAGCGCCCAAGCGCCATACCGAGAGCGAAGCAGAGCACTGCCGTTGTTGCATTTCCACTTGAGAGTGAGAACTTCTCACGAAGATGAGCAGCTGACCAGAAAGTTGTTGAGAATTCGGCCGAGATGGCAAAAGTGAGGCCGAGCCAACCAATCCAGTATCTCTTTCCAAGAGCTCCACGTTGACGCCCCGCATCACTCTTCTCATGAATCTCATTGATATGTCGCTTGGAAACTTTGTAGACGAGCAGCGCTAGTGGAAAGACAATAAGTAGCCCAAGTCGCCAACTAAGGCCGAGCGAAGCAAGAGTTCCGATCGCTAGAGTTCCAAGAAGATACATCGATGAGTTGAAGCCAGTTGCCTGCGCAATCGCAACAGTTGAGTTACCTGCGTGATTGTGCGAAAGAAAAGTCACTCCGTTATTGATCATCACCGTGACACCAAAGCCAATCAGGGCTGTTGCTGAGATCGTGAGCGCAGGAGGCTCTAAGACGATGAAGCCAAGCGCCCCGGCTAGAAAAGTGAGCATCCCGATCCAGGATGTGGTGAATCGGCCAAAGTGGTGAACTAGGCGCGCATTGAGTTGTCCCGCGATCAAACCAGAGAAACCAAGGGAGGTGCCGTGAAGACCAGCGACTAACCCTGACGTTCCTTGGTCAGATTGCAGAAGTGGCTGTGCGGGACCAAAGCCCCCCATAAAGAAGCCAAGAATTCCTAGTTGTGAGGCGATATACCAGAACTGAGCATCACGCTTGAAAGTGGTCAAGCCTTCATCGCGCCGATCACATAATCAATCGAGGCAGTTAGCGATTGGATATCTGAAGGATCGATTGCCGGGAACATCCCTACCCGCAACTGATTTCTACCGAGTTTGCGGTAGGGCTCAGTATCAACGATTCCATTTGCTCGAAGCGTCTTGGCAATCGCGAGCGCATCGATACTCTCATTGAAATCAATCGTGGCCACTACGTTGGATCGCATCGCGGGATCAGTGACAAATGGCTTTGCAAAACCACTTCCCTCTGCCCAGCCATAAATATGGCTTGCACTCGTTGCACTTCTCCCAGCAGCGAATCGAAGTCCACCATTGGCGTTCATCCACTCGATCTGTTCCGCTAAGAGCCAGAGCGTGATAACTGCTGGAGTGTTATATGTCTGATCCAATTTACTGTTCTCAATAGCAATCGAGAGATCGAGGAAAGCAGGCATCCAGCGGCCACTCTTCTTGATCTTGTCGGCCCGCTCTAACGCGGCAGGACTCATCAATGCGATCCATATGCCGCCATCAGATGCAAAAGATTTCTGAGGTGCGAAGTAATAAGTATCAAACTCCTTCGCATCCACATCGAGCCCGCCTGCAGCACTCGTTGCATCGACTGCAACTAGCGCGCCATCACTACCTTGAGGGCGTTTGATTGGCATAGCTACACCAGTAGAAGTCTCGTTATGGGTCAGGGCGTAGAGATCAATTCCAGCCTCTGCTTTCGCAACAGGATGTGACCCTGGCTCGGATGAGATGACCGATGGCGCATCTAAGAAAGGCGCCTCTTTTGCAGCGGTTGCGAATTTTGATGAGAACTCACCAAAACTCAAGTGTTGCGACTTCTTTTCTATCAATCCGAATGTTGCGATATCCCAGAAGGCGGTTGAGCCGCCATTGCCGAGAACGACTTCATAGCCAGCAGGAAGAGAGAAGAGAGAGGTAAGTCCTTCTCGAACACGATGAACCACATCTTTAACGCCCTTTTGTCGGTGTGAAGTACCTATAACTGGGGCTGCTCGGTTGAGAAGTGATTGAAGGGCTTCGCCTCGTACTTTTGATGGCCCACAACCAAAACGTCCATCTTTCGGTTTGATTGATTCGGGGATTCTTATCTCGCTCATGACGGCTAAGGCTAAGCCATTACGGATTAAGCCTGATTCGATTCCAGCGTGATACATCTTGCTTATTGGGGGAATTCTCATCGTTTGAGTAACGGATTCGATCATGAAGCCGGCTATAGCGACCTTGCCAGAACTCAACACTTACTGGGGTGACAACGAATCCGCCCCAATGCGACGGGCGAGGGACTTGGCTTCCTTCAGGGAAACGTTCCTTATATTCCTCGACTCGGTTTTCGAGTTCTTTGCGGGAGGCGAGCACTTCTGATTGTGTGCTTGCCCATGCACCTATCTGACTTCCGTAGGGTCTTGTTGCAAAGTATTGATCAGAGAGATTTTCAGAAAGTCTTTTCGCTTGCCCCGTGATGATCACCTGTCGCTCCATCACATACCAAGGGAAGAGAAGGGAGACTCGGAGGTCTTTCTCGATCGCCTGGGCCTTACGCGAGTTGTAGTTTGTGAAGAACGAGAAGCCAGCCTCGGTGAGGTCTTTGAGCAAAACCGTTCGTGAGGTGAGGTCACTTGTTGAAAGGACCATGGCATTCGGTTCGACGATATGGGCATTGGCGCTCGCCTCAGCAAGCCATTGGCGAAAAAGTGTGAAGGGGTTATCGGGAAGGTTCGCTTCGATCAGACCGATATCGCCATAGCTTCTTCGCATCTCACCCAATTGGCGGCGCAGTTGCTCATCGTTGGTCATGGCTGTATTTAAGGTCACTTTCGTCATTGAGTCACTTCAAGACTGGCAGGGGTGGTTTTTGAGTTTGTCTCAGAGAGCCTTGGCCGAGAGAATAGCCCCAGGCGACCATTCGATAAGGACAATCTCATGAGCGATTTCAAGCCCGGCCTAGAAGGCGTTATTGCATTCGAATCAGAGATCGCAGAGCCAGATAAAGAAGGCGGCGCGCTTCGTTATCGCGGCGTAGATATCGAGGACTTGGTCGGACGAGTCACCTTCGGCAATGCCTGGGGACTTCTTGTCGATGACGAATTCAATCCAGGCCTTCCGCCTGCTGAACCATTCCCGCTTCCAGTTCATTCAGGAGATGTTCGTGTTGATGTGCAATCTGCGATTGCGATGCTTGCACCATCGTGGGGTTTGAAGCCGCTTCTCGATATCTCAGATGATGAGGCGCGAAATAACCTTGCGCGAGTCTCTGTGATGGTCCTTTCTTACGTAGCGCAATCAGCGCGTGGAACGTGGCAACCGATGATTCCGCAGAGTGAAGTTGATAAGGCCCACACTGTAGTTGAGCGAATGATGATTCGTTGGCGCGGTGAACCGGATCCCAAGCATGTGCGTGCAATTGATGCGTACTTCGTCTCTGCTGCTGAACATGGTATGAATGCATCGACCTTCACAGCTCGAGTCATTGCATCGACTGGCGCTGATGTTGCTGCAGCGATGTCAGGTGCTATCGGGGCGATGTCTGGACCACTTCATGGTGGTGCGCCATCGCGAGTGCTTCATATGATCGAAGAGGTCGAGAAGAATGGTGATGCGCGTGGTTACGTCAAAGGAATTCTCGATCGCAAAGAGCGTTTGATGGGCTTTGGCCACCGTGTCTATCGCGCCGAAGACCCTCGCGCGAGGACTCTTCGCCGAACCGCCAAGGAACTTGGTGCCCCACGTTATGAAGTCGCACTTGAGTTAGAGAAGGCCGCGCTCGCCGAACTGCAGGAGCGATATCCAGATCGAGTCCTTGAGACCAATGTCGAATTCTGGGCGGCGATCGTCCTTGACTTCGCTGAAGTACCCGCGCACCTATTCACTTCGATGTTTACCTCGGCGCGAACTGCGGGATGGAGCGCGCACATCTTGGAGCAAAAGCGAACTGGTCGATTGGTCCGTCCTTCCGCACGCTACATCGGTAAGGGTCCACGTAAGCCTGAAGAAGTCACTGGATGGGACGAGACGGTTAGCCAGCTCCACCGCTAGTTTTCTGAAAGAGTTTCGTTTATAACAATTGGGTAAATCGCCTGAAAGTGGGGGCAACGCTCTGCCTCGCTATGGAAAAAGTCTCATAACTGGAGTGAAATAAGGCATCCGCTACCGCCGGTAGCGAGCCCATCGAATACTTCCCATCGATGGGGAAAGAGGAAGTCTCCTCTTAACTTGAGGTTTCCTAGATAAAAAGGAGAACAATTTTAGTGAAGAACAAACTATTTCGGGCTCTTGTTCTGGCTGCGACAATGGGAATTGCTGGCAGCTTGACGATAGTCCCCACTAACGCCGCAAGTGAGATTGTCATTTGGGCGGATGAAACACGTGGCCCAAACCTGACACAGGTTTTCAAGAAGAAGGGTGATTGGGTCCCTGGTAGCACGATCAAGGTTGTTACTTTCTCGAGCTATGACGCGCTCAAGGACGCTCTTGATAAGGCTTCCGGAACGACTGGTCCAGATATTTTCGTTGCAGGTAATGACTGGGTTCCAGCGCTGGCAAAGAGTGGAAAGCTTGCGCCTATTGTTCTTACAGCAGCGCAAAGGTCAAGATTCATTCCAAGTCAGTTCTTTGATTTGTCATATCGTGGAAAGCTCTACGGCGTACCAGTTGATGTTAACAACGTTGGATTCGTCTTCAACACCAAGCTTGTCAAGACAGCTCCGAAGTCATTCGGTGAAATGGTTGATTTCTATCTTGCGAATAAGAAGAAGCTTGGCCTCAAGGCTGGCTTCTGTATCGCTGGTGGTGGGTTGTCATGGGGCGGTCTCTCGACCTTCTCTGCACTTGGTGCTGAACCGTACATAATGAACAAGGATGGCTCTGTTAACTATGACAAGAGTTTCGATCCAGTGTTCTTCGGTAACAACGTCAAGAAGTATCTGCTTGATAAGAAGGGCAAGAGTAACGGCTTCTACCCAGCAACTGATACAGGTTGCCAAGACAATTACATTGCTGGCAAGGTTCCATTTGCCATCATTGGTAACTGGCATTGGCGCACATTTGCGGAAGCGGGCCTACCGATGAACATCCAACCAGTTCCAGGTGTGAAGCCAGGAACTTACGGAAAGATGTTCGGAAGCGTCAGCGGTGCATTCCTCACTTCATATGCTGAGGCACATGGAGTAGCGGTTCAAGCCAAGACACTTCTAACTGACTTCTTCGCATCAACTGCTGGTCAAGTTCAATATGCCGCAGTTGAGGGACGCCCACCAGCAGAAAAGGGTGCTCAGAAGAGCCAGCTCGTTCTTCCTGGCCAGAAGGCCATGGGTGTCGCTGCTGGTATGTCTTCAATCCCGCAGATTGGTGCATTCTTGAATACCAATGCTGGCGGAGCCAGCTACTGGGATTCATCTGGTGCCTACTGGACCGCGGTCCTCGTTGACGGCAAAGATCCAGTCGCAGAAGCTAAGAAGCTCGCTGCGATTTGGAAGGCAAACGTCGCAGCAGGCAAGGCTGATCTCTAAGAACTCTCTTAGGGAAAGAAAGTCAGAGCTTTGACTTTCAAGCCTGAAGTTTGGAGAGCGTGGGCGTGAATCAATCACGCCCACGCTACCAATTTGAGAATCATCGGAGCTGAGCATTAAGGAAGTTAACAAAGCGTGAGCGGCATTTTCCGAGGTAAGTTCGCATTTGCCCTAAAGATCATTACTCTTGCAGGGCTAACTGCAATTTTGACCTTGCTGGCGCAGAGTGCAATAGCTTCAGGGGAGATCGCCATCGGAGTCTTCCTGGTAGTGGCAATCCTCCTTTTGAATTTCACATACTTGACGAAGATTTCGATCCCGCTCAAATTCTTCGTCCCTGGCATTCTCTTTTTCGTAGCATTCGTCATCGCTCCGATCATCTTCACGGTCGTGATGTCTACATACAACTATCAGACCGGAAACTACATCACGAAGGAAGCCGCGATTGAGCAGGTGCTGATCCGTGGTGTTGAGCCGGATGCAAACCAAACGACTTTCGATATCGTGGTGGGACGAACAGCTGATGGAAGTGATGCAATTTTGGCTTCTGATGTTGCAAACCAGAAGTTTTACATTTCAACGAAAGATGAGATCACCGCATTAGATAATAATGAATTGACCCTCAACGAATACGGTGTCGCTACTACGGCTCCTGGTTTCAAAGCGACTCCGGTAGAGGAATTAGCCAAGAACGATGCCTATTCAAAGATTAGATACAGATATCTGGATGGCTACTACATCGTCATCGAAGCTCAAGGTGTTGGTGCTGTTTTTAGACAGACCCTGACTTATGACTCAACGAGTGACACGATGAGGAATATTCAAACCGGCGAAGTTTACGTGGACAATAACAAGGGCAACTACGTGCTGGAGAACTCGCCGGACATCATCCTAACTCCGGGTTGGCGCGCGCCAATCTGGTTCGAAAATTACAAGAAACTCGTCGCCGATCCACGCGTTAGAACACCGCTAATCAAGGTGTTCATTTGGACCGTCATTTTTGCCTCTCTAACTGTCTTGAGTACATTCGCATTCGGCCTCTTATTGGCATTAGCTCTCAATCGAAAGATGAGGGGACGGCGCGTATACCGCTCGATCTTGATTCTGCCTTACGCGATGCCCAGCATCATGAGTATTTTGATTTGGGCTGGAATGTTCGATTCGCAATTCGGTGCAATCAATAATCTACTGAACACGGAAATTGCCTGGTTTTCCAATGCGAATTTTGCCCGGGCTGCGGTGCTTCTGGTGAATCTTTGGTTGGGTTTCCCTTACTTCTATCTAATCTGTTCCGGTTCCCTACAAGCTATACCCTCAGAACTTCTGGAAGCTGCCGCGATAGATGGTGCAAATCCGAGGCAAGTATTCAGGCAGATCACTCTTCCACTGTTGTTGCAGATTCTCTCTCCTCTCCTTATCGCCTCATTCGCCTTCAACTTCAATAACTTCAATCTGATTTATCTGCTCACTGGAGGCGGTCCGAGAAACACATTGGATGGCGAGATTGCAGGAGCAACCGATATCTTGATTAGCTATACCTATCAAATCGCATTCGGCCGCAATATCCTCGACTTTGGCCTTGCGAGCGCAATCTCAGTCCTCATCTTCTTCTTGGTTGCTTCGATATCCTTCTACGGTCTGCGTAAATCGAAAGTTATGGAGACTTTCGGATGAACAAGTGGCTGAGAGAGAATCTCTGGCGGCATGCCTTTGCGACGTTCATGTGCGTCTTTTCGCTATTTCCGCTCTACTTGGTAGTCCTCTCTTCCTTCAAGTCTGGTGGCAGTCTGCAGCTGACATCTTTTGTTCCACGCGAGTTCTCTCTGGAGAACTACAAGATGCTCTTCTCTAGCCCGAAGATTCCATTCTTGTCTTGGGTCAAGAACTCTTTGATTGTCTCCTCTACTGTTGCGATTAGCTCAGTGATCATCGGGGCAGCATCAGCGTTTGCGTTCAGTCGTTTGAGATTCAAAGGGAAGAAATTCGGCATTCAACTTCTTCTATTGGTTCAGATGTTCCCAGCTATCTTGGCGCTCTCGGCCGTATACGTAATCATGGAGCGCGTCTATTCCTTTGCACCAAGCGTTGGACTTGGCACACAAGCTGGCCTGATTCTCGTCTATCTTGGTGGCTCAATGAGCGTCAACATCTGGTTGCTAAAGGGTTTTGTGGACTCCATCCCTGCGGAACTCGACGAAGCAGCAAAGATCGACGGTGCCAGCCCTATGCAGACTTATTGGCTGATCTTCATACCTTTGGCGGCGCCTGTATTAGCAGTCGTCTGTTTGCTAAGTTTCATCGGAACATTCAACGAATTCATCCTCGCTCGATTGTTCTTAGTAGAAATGAGCGGACGAACAGTCGCGGTTGGTTTGCAGCAGTTCATTGGTGGTCAATATGCAATGAACTGGGGTGCATTTGCGGCTGGATCGATTCTCGCTTCAATACCCATAGTCATCATCTTCCTGTCCTTACAGAGATACATCGTGAATGGGTTGACTGCTGGTTCTGTGAAGGGATGAAGTTCGCAAGGATTGCACTGGCATCATTAGTCATTTTTGCTCTAACCAAATCCGCCCTACCTGTCGGAGCTCAAGTCATAGACGAATCTAAAGTTGGCCTGCGCAAAGACTTAATCTATTTTGTGATGCCAGACCGATATCGAAATGGCGATCCTACGAACGACGACTTGCCAGGTTACGAGCCAAGCAAAACAGCGTTTTATCATGGTGGAGACCTAAAAGGTTTGACTGGAGATTGCGTTGATGACAATGGATTGGCAAGGATAAAAGAACTTGGTTTCACAGCGCTCTGGATGACGCCACTTGTGGTGCAACAACCTCCCATAAGTAACGGTGCTGGTTATCACGGATATTGGGGAGTGGATTTCCTCAATGTTGATCCGCATCTCGGAACTAATGAAGATTTGTCCGCTCTGAGGGATTGTGCCAAAAAATTGGGAATCAAACTGATTCTTGACGTTGTTACTAATCACACCGGTGACATAATCACTTATCAAGATAGAACACCATTTATCCCTGACCAATATCTTGGGATTAAGAAGCCTGGCTGGTTGAATGAATTGTCGAACTATCACAATGTCGGCGATATGAATAGGTGTTGGAGTAAGAGTTCATGTACAAGAGACGGTGATTTCTATGGGCTTGATGACCTTGCCACAGAAAAACCTGAAGTCTTTTCTGGCTGGGCCGAGGTCTACGGTTCTTGGATTAGGCAATATGGCTTCTCAGGCTTTCGAGTCGATACCGCTAGACATGTAGATGCTAAATTTTTCAAGAATTGGTCCCCACTCATTCAAAAGGAAGCGGAGCGAGCGGGAATAGAAAACTTCACGATTTTTGGTGAGGTATGGGAGCAAAATCCCACAGAATTGATGAGATATATAAGAATCAACAAGTTGCAAACAGCCTTAGATTTTCCATTCCAGAGAGTTGCGGTGGAGTTTGCTTCCGCCTATTCCGATGCCGAAAGCTTAGAACGTCTCTTTGCTTATGATGACTACTACACCGATACGAATTCGTCGGCAGGCAACCTAGTCACATTCTTGGGAAATCACGATATGGGGAGAGTTGCTTTTCTTATTGAATCAAGAAAAGTGAATCCGGAGTCCCAGTTGCTGTCGCGCGTAAAACTTGCTCATTCACTTCTCTACCTAAGCCGCGGTATTCCAGCGGTCTACTATGGGGACGAAGTGGGAATGATGGGGACCGGCACTGGTAGTGATCAACTGGCTAGGCAGGACATGTTTCCAACCAAGGTTGAAATTTGGAAGAGCGAAAGACGCGCGGGTAGTACTCCCGTAGGTGAAGGAGATTCCTTTGGTTCGAACTCACATCCATTAGGTGTTCACTTACGAGCTCTCTCCAACCTCAGGAGTTCCTATCCAGCTCTGGCAAATGAGCAAATGCAAGTGCGATATGCGAAGGGTCCTGTTTTTGCTATCTCAAAACGAGAGACAGGCAGCGACGAAGAGTTCTTGGTTGTTTTCAACAACAGCTCAAAAGAGCAGAAAGCGAAAGTTTCTACTGCGAGTGATTCACCATGGGATCGAATTTTTGGCGCCGGCACTTGGCGGAGCCAAGGGGCAGATGTCGAAGTAACAATACCTGGACTTGAGGTCTTGGTCCTCAAGGCTTCCAAGGGCACTACGGAAACACGAACAAAGCTAGGAAGTCTAAGATTGAGTGAAGATTTCCTTACTGAATTCATCGCAATTAATGCTCAAGTCAAGTCGAGGGACTTGCTGAAGGCAGAATTCTTTGTCAAAAAGGGAGTGAAGTGGCATTCACTAGGAACGGATACGAGCGCGCCATTCACTTACTTCTTGAATCCAAAAGAGTATCCAAGGCGTTTGACTATTAAAGCAAAAATCACTGATTCTAAAGGGAGGATTTATGAGTTCAAGCCACTCGCTTTCACTCCTGCCTCATCATGATGGAAGCGAGCTCTATCTGAGTTCGATAACGCCCGAAATCGGCGAAAAAGTCCACTTTAGATTTAGAGCTCCTTTGAACTTTAGGATTGACGAAGCAATTTTGCGTGTGTATCTCGATGGTGAACCACGCTACTTCCAAATGGAACGGTCCGTCCTCGATAATGAGCAATGGTGGAGTGTTGTGGTAGAAGTAATAAACAACAAGACTCACTATAGATTTCTTATCCTTAATGGAAACAGATATATCTGGCTTAATTCGAAGGGCATCAACCATAATGACGTAACTAGTGGAAATGATTTCCAACTAATTGCAAAGCATGAGTTTCCAGCTTGGATTAGGTCAAGCGTTTTCTATCAGATCTTTCCCGATCGTTTTGCGACAACTGGTCGCTATCACTCTCTCAAACCCGAGAAATTCATCCAAAGAAATTGGGATGACTTGCCTCGAGGAAGAGATGAAACGACTGGAGTCGAATACTTTGGTGGTGATTTGGATGGTGTTCGCGAGCACCTAGGTCACATTTCTGAACTTGGGGCAAATGGAATCTATTTCACTCCCATCTTCCCTGCAGGATCTACTCACCGATATGACGCCAGTTCCTTTGAAGAAGTGGATCCATTGCTGGGTGGTGACGAAGCGTTCTTTCGCCTGAAGAGGTCGAGCGAAAAATTGGGGATAGCCCTTATGGGTGATCTGACTACAAATCACTGTGGGTCCGGACACCTTTGGATAAAGAATGCGCTTCGCAATAGGAGTTCTAAAGAACGGAAATATTTCTATTGGGATAAGAGAATTAAGCATGGTTATGAAGGTTGGTGGGGATTAGCCTCACTTCCAAAACTGAACTACAACTCGAAAAACCTAGTGAACAAGATGTATGGCGGAAAGAACTCTGTGGTCAAGAAGTGGCTCAAGAAACCATTTCAACTTAAGGGATGGCGGATTGACGTCGGAAATATGACGGGAATTTATCGAGACGATGATATTCATGACAGTGTCGTCAAAGGTATCCGTAAGGCCCTTGATGAGGTGAACCCGGGCGCCTGGTTGGTAGCTGAAAATGCCGACCAATTTCCCAGTGATCTGGATGGTTTCGGTTGGCACGGAACCATGAACTACACCGGATTCATGAGACCGATCTGGGGTTGGTTACAAAACAATCCTGATATTAAACATGGCTTCTTTGGCGTTCCAACACCAATTCCTGCATTTACAGGGAAAGAACTCGTGAACGCTATGCAGGAATTTTCAGCACCGATACCCTGGAAGTGTTTCGTGTCAAGTATGACCCTTCTCGACTCACACGACACCGCTCGCTTTAGAAATGTTGTTGGTAGGGATCAAACCAGACATCTTGTGGGCATGGGGTTGCTTCTCACTTATCCTGGTGTTCCATCGATCTTTGCCGGAGATGAGATTGGACTTGAAGGATCCTGGGGCGAAGATTCACGTAGAACTATAGATTGGACTCAGCGTTCCTGGAATCTTGATCTCCTTGAGGAAGTGAGAAAGCTAGTCAAAATTAGGAGAACCTCGGGTGCTCTCTCTGATGGAGGTCTGCGCTGGGTTTTGCAGGAAGATGATGTAATAGCTTTCTTACGTGAGTCCAAAAGAGAACGGCTACTAGTTATTGCCTCAAGATCAAAGACTCGAGTGAAATTAGGTGCTTTGGTCGAGAGAGCTGAATCTCTCTACGGACCAGAATTAAGTCGCAATAGCTTTAAATCTAATGGCGCTTCGATTGGGATTTACCGACTTGGTTGAACGATTCCAGTCATAAGTCGCTCACCTAAACTACTTAGTGAAGAGAACCATCGTCGTTAATGCAGGCACATCAGCTACTGAAGACTTTTGTATAGTTCGCAATATCTCGGTCCCGGCTCTCTCGCCATCCACAACCACGTTCCAGTCGGAGGTAGCTGGAAGAGAGACCGTGTAGGGCAGAGTTCCTGCATTATGGATTACCACAATGGAGCTCCAACTATCACCTAGATTTTTTCCATTAAGAGAATATGCAATGACTTCATCTGGACTCTTGATAAATGTGAGGTTTGCCTTGACTTTGTCGGCACTTTCGATTCTAAATGCAGGATGAGAGGCGCGCAATGCAAGAAGGCCTCTTAGGTAATTACGCGTGACTGAATTCTTCTCTATGAGGTTCCATTTCAAGGAATTCACTTCGTCGCTGGACTTATAGGAGTTTGAGTCTCCGCCCTTAGTACGCTGAAATTCTTGTCCAGCATGAATGAAAGGTAGGCCTTGGGCAAGAAGTGGTATAGAACTTGCTAGGCGGAAATAAGAATCAATTAGGGGCTTATCTTTCGCGTCGAGACTCAACTGAAGCTTGTCCTGCAGAGTGTTGTTGTCATGAGCTTCAACATAATTTACAGATTGTGCTGGTGATAAAGTTGTGAAGGCCCCAGAGATGGAAGTTGAATAGTCGATGTTTCCGACGATTCCGGCAGATACATTCGATTTCTTTGCAAAATTGCCCGTCGCAAACCCCTTGTCCGCTGAATCGAATACGGAACCTTTGATTCCGTCACGGATCTGATCATTAAAAACCGAAATTCCCGGAAGTTTCTTTACATTCAATTGGTTTGCCCGAATTTCAGCTGGGTGCGTCCCCATATTCCAACCCTCACCAATGACAATGATTGAAGGGTCAATCTTGTTCAATTCTGCGCGCACTTGACGCATGGTCTCTAGGTCATGTAATCCCATCAGATCAAAACGAAAACCACTTAGGTTGTATTCAGTTGCCCAGTATTTGACCGAGTCAACAATGAATTTACGGACCATAGAGCGCTCTGAAGCGGAGTCATTTCCACATCCAGAGGCACTAGTCAGATTTCCTCTGCTGTCAGTTCTAAACCAATAACCAGGAATTATCTTGTTCTGCGAAAAACTGTTTGCATCATAAACATGGTTATAAACCACATCCATAATCACGCGAATACCTTGATCATGTAGCGCTTGTATTGCCTGCTTCAATTCAAGTATTCGAACTTTTGGGTCATTTGGATCACTTGAGTAAGACCCTTCAGGAACGTTGTAATTCAGCGGGTCATAACCCCAATTGAACGTGGGGTTGAATTCATCAACGGATGCAAAGTCATAGATTGGGAGTAGCTGAATGTGGGTGATGCCAAGATCCTTTATGGCGTTGACGCCCACCGGTTGACCAGCGCTGCTCTTAAGATCCGAAACCGTCAACCCTAAGAACTTGCCTCGCATCGATTCTGGAAAGGGCGCTGATTTATCCATCGAGAGATCTCGTACATGCAACTCATAGATTGAAGCATCAGTCGGCTTTCCAGAAAAGTAAGGCTTTGCCTTCTTCCAACCTTTAGGCTTCGTGCTTGCTAAATCAACGACTACGCCACGGTTACCGTTTGCTACTGCCGACTTTACGTATGGGTCGACCACAACATTTGTTTCGTCGTACACATCAATGCTGTATGCATATATCAATCCATCCCGATCACCTTTGAGTTTGTATACCCAGGTTCCCTGGACATCTGGTTTCATCGCGAATCGCTTCTCCACCGCGGATGTGGCGCTCGAATAAGTTAGAAGTTCGACCTTCGTGGCAGTTGGAGCCCAGATGCGAAATGAAGTTGAGTCTTTGCCATAGGTAGGACCTAAATCATTACCACGATAAGTAAATTCCTTTTCGAACTTTGAAGAGGTCACGAGGTTTCCTATCGCGATACTTGATTTACCTAATGTTGGATGAGAAATCTGATAGCGCCTAGCCAAAGAAACTGAGGAATTGAGGGTCAGAATCAACTCCGAGTCTTTGGACAATCTTGGATTCTTAGTGCGTACGCTAACTACTTTGAATCCTCCACTTATTGTGAAACCATTTCTCGCACCCGGGATAGGCTTGAAGGGTTTGTTCAGTTCTACCTTAACCTCAGAAAAAGTTTCGAAGGAAGCGTTCGAGATTTTCATCGCTATTGAGGGCCGCTTCGTAAAAATGGGTTTCTCATTCTGGACTAACCACACTTCTGCATTCCCATTAGCGTCAAACTCAGTTATGAACCGATCGTCATCTATGTCCTTTGCCGCCCAATCATTCAGTCTGACAATGATTCCGACATCCTTGAAGGACTTCATACCTTCGATTCTTACGGTGACGACTTTGCCAAAGTCGTCGGTTCCCGTGAATTGCACTCCGGTTGGGGAGATTGGAGTATCAAGAGAATTTTGATCCGAGTTCTTCCATATCCATAGATTCCACCCGTTGTAGTCGCCACCGGAGCGCTGGTAGTGAACGGTGAGTGTCACAGTATCAGGTACAGCGATTACCGGAGCAGAAGTTAGAAATACTGAGAAAGTGGTAAGTATGGCTATCAAAAGCTTTTTCATATTGACCATATTCTATTCAGTCTTGCAGATGCCTCGCCTTACTAGTTAAATCGCGTCATGGCAAAGCGAGCGATTTTCTGGTTTCGTAGGGATTTGAGGCTTTCAGATAACCCCGCTTTGCTGGCAGCTTTTGATGAAGCTGATGAAGTGATTCCGCTTTTCATCATGGACGATGAAATTGCCCAGCGGGCCGGAGCGCATCGCCGTTCTTATCTTGCCAGCTCTCTAAAGGCCCTCGATGAATCAATCGGAGGCGCGCTCCATGTAATTGCGGGTGATGCGGTTGAGATCCTTTCAATGCTGAAAGAGAAGTATGCGGCAGATTCGATTCACTCAGCTCTTCCCTTTGCCCCATATGGAAATGACTTAGATGCAAAGTTGAAGAAAGCGGGAATTGAGTTAACTCAATTAGGTAGCAGCTACGCTGTCGCGCCAGGAAGGGTTCTTAAGGATGATGGCACTCCTTATCGTGTCTATACACCTTTCTATCGAGCGTGGAGCGCGCATGGATGGCGAATGCCAGTTGCGGCGCCTAAGAATCCCACTTGGGTAACCCCCGCGAAGACTGATCGCCAACTACCAGATTGGGATAAGAGCGAGAAGTTGGATCTGCAGGAAGCTGGTGAGGCAGCTGCAGTCAAACGCTACAAGGACTTTATCAAGCGGGCTTCAAATGAGTATGGTGACAATCGAAACGTTCCAGGCATAGAAGGCACAAGTCGGATGAGCCCCCATCTACGGTGGGGCGAGATACATCCACGGACCATGCTGGCGGTTCTTGGGCAGAACAAAGGTCATGAGGTCTATCGAAAAGAGATTGCTTGGCGAGAGTTCTATGCCGATGTCCTGCATAACAATCCTCACACTTCGCGTGATTACTACGATGTGAAGTTTAAGAAGCTACGTTATGACAAACCAGGCAAGAAATTTGAGGCTTGGTGCGAAGGTAGGACTGGCTTTCCTTTTGTTGATGCCGCGATGCGCCAGCTCGTAAGCGAGGGCTGGATGCATAACCGAACCCGAATGGTGGTTGCATCCTTCTTAGTAAAGGACCTTCACATTGAATGGCAACATGGTGCAAATTTCTTTATGAAGTATCTGATTGATAATGATGTAGCTTCTAATTCACACGGTTGGCAGTGGACAGCTGGGTGCGGAACTGATGCCTCGCCGTACTATCGCGTCTTTAATCCAATTGAACAGGGAAGAAGATTTGACGCCGATGGCGTCTATATCAAGAGATATGTTCCTGAGTTAGCTCACCTTGATGGTGATTCGATCCATGAACCATGGGAAAGCATCGATGGCTACTCGCATGGATATCCCGAGAGAATCGTCAATCATGCCAAAGAGAGATTGGAGTCCCTTGCTCGCCTTGAAGAGATCAAAGCGAGCAAGCCACTGCCACCAGAAAAGAAATGACCTTGAGGTAGAGCTAGACCAAGAAGTTACTGAACTGCCAGGGATCGCTCTCATCGTATTGGCGATGGTTCCAACCTTTGAAGAGATCGTTTCGAGTCTTCAATGGATCCCAATCAGCGCTCTCAGAGTGATAACCACCCCAATACTTCTCGGCAAGATCGAGCACTTCACGCCATGGCATCTGGTCTGGAACCATCAATCCGCCGTCGGGATTCTTCATCGCCCAAGCAACCGCTGCGTAAACAGCAGAAGCAACTTGAACTGTGGTTGCGGATTGATGTGGCACGAGTTTGCGTGAGTCATGGATGTTAAGGAGAGATCCAGTCCACCATGATTTGTATGGATGACCCATCAAGAGCACGCCAAGGCGGTCATCGCCCCCAGTAATCTCATCGTTCATGATTCGTTGATCCTTGTGCATCTGCCATTGGCGCATCTCAAGTTCTTTCATTGAGACGATTGCTTCATTTGATGGGCAGTATGCGTAGTGAACTGTCGGCCGATAGAGAGCTTTCTCGCCATCCCAGACAGTCAGGTGATCTGAGATTGTGAATGCCTCGCCATGACGAATCACCATTCCGCAGATCTCAAAGTTCGGAACCCAGGACCGTACCCATGTGGTTGCACCGGGTTGTGCGATACAGATCTGGTTCTTGGGTCCAGTTTGATGTTCGTAGGCAGCATGAGGGAGTCTCTTCTCATGGGTTCCCCAGCCGAGTTCTGCAGGTGCGACACCTTCCTCATAGAAACCTTCGACTGACCAGGTATTGACGAACTCATCCCACTTCTTCGGTTGATTGGTGACTTGGGTATCGCGTTCAGCGATATGAATGACTTTTACAGTTAGCAAACGAGCTAATTCGTTATAACGCTCATCGGTAAGGGCGCTCTCAACATCCTTCCCAGCTTTACCCTCCTTGAGGGCTCGGGTGGCGATATCAACGAGAGATTTCTTCACAAGATGTGAGACAAGGCCAGGGTTTGCACCATGTTCGACAATCGCAGTCGGCCCAGAAGATTTCCATGCCGCGGTAAGTTCACGCAGTCGCATATGTCGGTAGTAGAGAGTTCGCTCAGTCGGATGACGATTCGCTCCGCCGGTATAAGGATCCCACTCTTCTACTGAAGTATTGAGGTAGAGGACGCCATGATCGTGACACCACTGCAAGATCGTGTTGGCATCGATATTCCATGCGAGATCAAGCAAAAAGTCCCCATGCTTGAGATAGCTAGAGAGGGTTGCATCCATATTCTCTTTTGTGATCTGGAACTGGACGAAAGTAGCTCCTGCTTTGAGTGTTGAAGAGATGCGATCACGATTGTCCTTCATATCCATGACCGTGATCTGATTGGCATCGACTAGATGCTCTGTTAAAAGAGGTAATACACATTGTGTTACTGAACCTGCACCGAGTACCAACATCTTGTTGGTGAAGGATTTAGCCAATTAGTTGCCTCCGTTCAAGGCTTTGGGGGAGCTCTACCGCCTATCGATTGAGCGGGGCAACAGTAATGCCCTGCTGAGTCGTCGACGACCAAAAGAGCAAGGGAACTCCCGCTCGCTTCGCTTGATACATGGCCATATCTGCCCGGCGAAGCAGGTCACCGTCACCATCTGCAATAACCGCGCCGATCGACGCGCCCACTTGGACATCCCCGATTCCTTCGAGGTGGAAGGGGTAAGTGAAGGCAGCGCTCACTGCAGCGGCGCTCTCGCTCGCTTGCGCCGAAGAAGAGGTGAGAAGGGCAAACTCATCACCACCAAGTCGTGCCAAGGTCCAATCGCTTTCAATAAGTCGACCGAGGCGATGAGCCACCTGTTGCAGGAGTTGATCTCCGGTCGCATGGCCATAACGATCGTTGACCGGCTTGAATCCATTGAGATCCAGTAAGAGCAGAGTCTGACCGACTTCAACTTCTGCGATTCGTTCTAAGAACGCTCGGCGATTAGCAAGACCTGTGAGTTCATCTGTGCGCGCCATGACGCTCTCATGGTTGAGTCGGTGCGCGTGATTGAGTGCGATTGCCATGCGAAGGAACGAGAGTGCCAAGGTGAGGAAGGCAGGAATCAGTGCCTGCTTTGGCAAGAGCTGCGGCGCGACGCTCGCTAAAGCGATGATCAATCCGCTGCCGGTAGCCGCGATGACCGAGATCAAGATCGAGGTCTTCTCTCTAATGCCTCGCTCAGAACCTGGGTGCCAGAGGCTCTCTGCGATGAGGATCAGGGCAATCAGCCAACCGATATCCACTAATGATGCGAAGCGATAACTCCCCTCAGCAGAGCGAATCAGAAAGATGAAATCGGTGAGAGCAAATGCCAGAGTCGCGAGGAGAAGGAAGCCATTCTTCCTATTGATGCCGGCTCTAATGACTATCAATAGTGCGCAGGCAACAAGAATCAAATCTGCAATCGGGTAGAAGAGCAAGAGGATTCCGGCCGCATTTGAAAGTTCGAATCGACTGATTGCGATATCAAGGGTAAAAGTTGCCAAGATTGCTGAGATACCAACAGCAGCAATAAAGCTATCGAGAATCTGAATTCGCTGTTGAGTCCTTGCGGGATGAAGAGTTCTCATCAACGAGAAGAAGAGGATGGGATAGAAGGCGACATAACCGAAATCCGAAACCAGGTCGGGCAGTTGGATGGTTGAGAAAGAGTTCCAACTTGAGGCAAACGAGCCAATCGTCCAGAGCGCAATAGCAAGGGCGACACCTCTTCGGGCGATGAGATCTCGATCTTGCGAGACCCAGGCAGAGATCGATGCCGATAAGGCGATGAGATTGAAGAGGATCAATTCACTTGATAAGGATTTCTCAGGGAATGCTTGGCGAACTCCTAAATATCCGAGAAGGAGAGAAGGTGGAAGTACTCGGATCAAGGGATAAAGTGACACCCTTCAGAGTAACTCGTAACCGAATGAGAGAGAAGATGAATTCACAGAACGATTCCAACGTCTCGCCGCTTTCTGCACCAATCTCAAGGCGCGGAGCCCTATGCGCTCTCGCCACACTAACTCTTGGTTTGATCCCGGCTACTGCTGTCGCCGCAACTGGTGTGCGCGTTCTCAAGAATGGTCGCATCGAAGTGACACTGGCGAAGAACCCTGCCCTCAAAGAAGTTGGCGGAGTGGTGAGAATCGACAATGTAAACGGACGATCGATTGCCTTAGTTCGAACTGCCAAAGGTAAAAAAGGCTTTGTTGCGTTAGACCTTAGATGCACGCATGAAGGAACGCTTGTACAACAAGATGGTACAAGTTGGTTTTGCCCGAATCATGGCGCTAAGTTTGCTATTGCAGGCGACCTCGAAATTGGTCCAGCGAGAACTCCATTACGTAAACTTCGTATTCAAGCAACAAGCAAAGTCGTGACTATTTCTTAACTTTGCAGACTGCGTTTCGAACCTTGAGCGTTGTGTTGACATCCCCCTTGGCGATATCAACCAGAGCTTCTTGCGCCTGGAGCGTTGTCTCCTTCTGTTTCTCAAGATCTGCGATCTGAGTCTCAGTCTTTAAGAACTCGGCAGCGTTTTTCTCATTACGTTCAGCGGCTTTGAGGAATGCGGTGGCGGACTTCGCGTAATCCTCAGCAGCGAGGAAGTTGATGACTCCAGTTACCTGTTCACCAGTGATACCAAGGTTTTTGGTCAGCGTTGCCAATTCGGCCGAGGTGATCTTCCCATCGCCGATCGTTGCTTTCACTTGGATTGCCCAGTTTGCTGGGACTGCAGTAACGCCGACAGTCTTCGCCTTAGCGAAACGATCATCTGCCTCTTTCTGACGTGCTATTGAGAGATCGCGATTTTGTTTCGCGCTCTCCAATTCCTTTGCTGCGCGCTCGTTATCAATTGGAACCTGCGCCTTTCGGGCAGCGATTGAGGCATCAAGATTCTCAAGGACCTTCTGGCTCGATGACTCAGTCTCATTGAAACTCTTTAGCGAGCGAAGGTATGCGGTATTCGCTTCGAGACATTCTTTGAGAGTCCAGGTCAAACGTTTTGCAGTCACCGTTGGGTTCTGTGCGCAGAGATAGCTCTTGCCACCAATCTTTGCAGTGGCACCAGATTTACTGCACCGCCCATTTGCGGTATTTGCAGATGCCCCTTGCGGTGCAAGGAGTCCGGCAACGAGTAAGGCCATGGTGAGCGCTGAGATTGATTTGATACGAGGCATGGGCTGATGTTATCTATTGGATTCAATGAAACCTTGGAAATCAGGTCTCGGAATGTTGAGAGATTCCTGTGTCCTAATCTTTTCGTTGCTTGGACTTCGCATTCATTCCATATCTTCGGACGAGGGGACGTGGCAGAAGGCGAAGGATTAACATCAATATCTTGTATTGCCAGCCCGGCACCGAGATCGCCTTTCCACGTTGAACATCTCGCCAGGCTGCCTCACTCACAAAATCTGCAGATAGCCAGAGGAATTTCGGCAAGCCATTCATCCGCATCCGACCGCGTTGATGGAATTCGGTTCTCGTGAATCCTGGACAAAGCGCTAACACTTTTACGCCAGTTCCCTGAAGTTCGCTATGTAGGGATTCAGAGAGGACAGTGAGGTATGACTTAGCGGCGCTATAGCTTCCACCGGCGATGAAGCTCGCAACACTTGAGACATTGATGATGATCCCGAAACTATTCTGAAGCATGGTTGGAATCGCATGATGGATAAGACGCATCGGGCTCTCAACCAAGACCGCCATGAGCTCTCGCTCGCTCTCGATCGAGGATTTGGTGAAGCTCTTGTTGATGCCAAAGCCGGCATTGTTGATAAGAACATCTATCCCTTGCGCCACTCTTGATTCGACGGTCCTGATATCGGGTTCGACAGTGAGATCGGCTCTCATGGTTTCTATGAGAAGTTCTGGATGCTTCTGATTTAACTCGCGCCGACGCTCATCTAGCCGTGTGATGTCACGCGCAACTAGGATGAGATTGAAGCCCTGATCTGCAAGGAGGCGTGAGAACGACTCGCCAATCCCAGAGGTCGCACCTGTGATTAACGCCGTACGGCGCAGTCCTCGTTGAATTGTCACTGTCCTACCGTAGCCGTCAAATGAAGAGTTGAGTCAAGTAGTTAAATGACTATTGACGAGGCGTCTTCTTCTCTTATCTTCCAAGTAGAGCCATGCTCTTCAAGGAGAGCAAGGAATGGTTTCGGATCAAACCACTCTGGGCCATTGACGCCAAGGGGTTTCCATTCACCACGATCTATCAATTCCATTGCAATGACAGGATTGACAGCTGTCTGCCAAACAACAGCTTGATCACCGTATTCCTTCATCGACCACTCGTTATCGACGACGTTATAGAGGTATACCGCTTTCGCTTTCCCGCTCTTATCTAAACCGCGAACTAATGCCCCAGCACATGTCTTTCCGCGCATACGCTCGCCCAAGGTTGCAGGATCAGGAAGCGAGGCGGTGAGAAGGTCTCTTGGCGATACCGAGATCCCTTGAACATCGACATTCTCTTTTCGATCAAGGCCAAGCATGTTGATCGTCTTCAATATCTGGATGAATTCAGTTCCAAGCCCATATTTGAAGTTGACTTTCTTTGCATCGATCTTCTGAGGGATCAGGATCACCTCTTCATGCTCGACATTGACACATTCGACCGGACCGATTCCTTCAGGGAAGTTGAAGACTTCTAACTCGCTAAAGGGCTCGGTGGTGAACCAGCCACGTCCATCTTCCCAGACGATCGGTGGATTGAGGCACTCTTCAATAGTGGTCCAGATTGAGAAAGATGGGGCAAAGTCGTATCCCTCTATGCGGATATTCGAACCATCCAAGACAGTGATCGAATCAATTCGTGAGAAGAGTTCATCGTTTGCATAGCGAGCGAAGACATCGCTCATCCCCGGCTCAACACCCATACCAATGAGCGCGAAGATCTTTCGCTCGTGCCAGTTCCAATCTCTTGCAAACTGTTCGTCCCCGAGTTTCACGCCAGTCTCACGGTAGGGATACAACGGATGAGGACGCGAAAGCGACATCGCCATATCCATGTAATTCGTATTCTCAATTTCACAGGCAAGAAAGATGGGCATGACGAAACGTGGATCGACGGCGTTGATCACGACATCAGGATCTACTCGGCGTATCAAGTCACGGATGTCCTCGAGTTCGGCTGCATTGACTTCGGCAGCAGAGAATCGAGGATCTCTAACTCTTTGAACAGCTTCTTGTGCACGCGAGAGGGTGCGGTCTGCCACCACCATAGAGGTGATGAATGACCGCCGTGAAGCGATATTCGCTATCGATCGTCCTACGCCGCCCGCACCTATAACCAGGGCTTTCATGGAAAACAACTCCAAACGATTGGTAACGAAGCCTATCTCGCTCATTATTTGTTGAGCAAATCGTGAAGAATGTACGCGGGATTACAATGCACCATTCACTCTGAATGCAATGTCCCTGTAGCTCAGTGGATAGAGCGACCGCCTCCTAAGCGGTAGGTCGCCGGTTCAACTCCGGCCAGGGACGCAAGTTTCATTATTTTATATTCGCTTAAGTTAGCAGTTTGGTAATTAGATCCTGAAGTAAAATCAAATCCGTGAAATGTGGGACGGCAGAAATCTTTCCTGGCCTACAGGAAGCAATTCCGAACCATCGGTATAAGCGAGTAAATGACGCTGTCCAATCTTTTTTCACTAAAACGCTTCGAGACATGAGAGACGGGCTTCCATTTTTAATCACCGGAGATATTCCAGCCATGTGGCTTCGGGATTCGACTTGGCAAGTTAAGCCTCTACTAAACTCGCACAATCCTGATGTGGTTGACCTACTAGTAAATCTAAGTAAGTCTCAAGTGAAACTGTTCCTAATTGATCCATTTGCAAATGCATTTAATCCAGAACCAAATGGCAACTGTTGGCATAAAGACTTTGCGGATCAATCCCCTTGGGTCTTCGAGCGGAAATTTGAATTGGATTCTTGGGCGTCAGTTCTATATCTAGCACGAAAAGTTCGAGAGCAGTTTGATCGGACTGATCACCTGGATGAAAGTTATGAAGAAGCGGTTGGTTTGATGCTGGAGCTCGGGCGGAAAGAGCAGAACCATGATCGAAATGGCTACATCTTCAAGCGGAATAATGGCGTTGCCCACGACTCCCTATCCCACGATGGTCAAGGTGCGCCTCTTGGTCACACCGGCATGGTCTATTCCGCTTTCAGGCCTAGTGATGATGCGTGCACTTATGGATACCTGATTCCATCAAATTTTTTCTTCATGAGCGAGTTAAGAAAGCTGGTCGCTCCTAAGTTGAGTTCTAGAGCATCTGAACTAGCCGAACAGATTCATGATGGCATAACTAAATTTGGTCTAATTCAAGGGAAGTTTGCTTACGAGGTTGATGGACTCGGTAATGCGCAATGGATGGATGATGCCAATATTCCATCTTTGTTGAGCCTTCCCTACCTAGAAGTTTTGCCAGCAGATAATACGGAGTATCAGAAAACAAGGGCGTTCGTTCTTTCAGAGAAAAACCCATACTTCTTTCGAGGAGTAAGTGCCGCAGGTGTCGGTTCACAACACACACCAACAAAACATGTTTGGCCAATTGCGATTGCAGTTGAAGCCCTTACATCTAATGACGTACATAAACAGCAACGCGCTCTGGAGATTTTAGAAGCGACCGATGCAGGTACTGGTCGAATGCATGAGTCATTTCACGTTGATAATCCTTTGAAGTTTACGAGAGAGTGGTTCTCTTGGTCTGATATGACCTATGTTGACCTAGTTTTAGCGAGCGTTGGCTATAGCTACAAGTTGTAGTGATCTAAATTGATCAGGGACCAGGCCAAAAGGTGAGTCATGGAATTTTGTATCTTCGCTACGTATTTGCCAGGTAAATTGAGATTGAATCAGCGCTTCCAAGAACACTTTAGCTTCGATTTCTGCAATGTGATTTCCTAAACAAGTATGCGGACCAAACCCAAAACTCAAGTGAGGATTTCGAGGCCGTTTTAAGTCGACAGAAAATGGATTTTCAAAGACAGACTCATCAAAGTTAGCAGACATGAAGCTCATGCCAACATATCTATCTGGAGGAAGACTATCTCTGCCACTCTCGGGGACAGTAGTTCTATTCATCAATGGAAGTGGTGTTAAGAATCGTAAGAACTCCTGGATAGCCTCCGAAATACCTTGAGTATTGCCACGCAGTTCTTTCAAATCTTCTGGTTTCCTAGCAAAGTGCCAAAGAATTCCGGTCAATAGTTTCACTACTGTGTCACGTCCGCCTGCTAACAAGACTCCAGCGATACCCCGAAACTCAACTTCAGTGATTTTCTTGCCGTCAATGACGAGGTGAGCGATTTCGCTCCAGATATCTTTCGAAGTATTGGAAAGAGCCTCTTCGTAAATGCGATCAAGGTAACGATGCAGAACGTCCCCGCTTCGAACTTCAGATTCTGCAGTCCAGACGTCAGGACCCCAAGAGATCCACTCCTTAACATCTTGTGGTCGGTTATAGATGGCGCCGAGATTCTGCATCACTAAAGGCAAAGAGAGACTTGGAATCACTTCGCTCGGATCGCTATTGAAGTATCTATCTACGAGCGTGATCGAGTTTGAACGAAATTCAGATATGTGGCGTTCAATTGCGGGTTTAACAAAGTAGGGAGCAAGAGCCGATCGGTAAAGATGATGTCTTGGAGGATCAATTTCAAGGGGAATCTGGCGATAATCGCGAACGTCGGCATCTCCTTGAAGGTCCGATGAGTATGTGTCTGTATCTCTTAAAGCCTTACGTAGCTCCGCATGCTCTTTGATAATTTTGCTTGCCTTGGGTTGAGACACCGTCACTTCTCTAGAATATTTAGGAATCCGTATTGAGGCAAGAGATGTGCCGAGATTCCTTGAATGTTAGTATTTAACTACTTTGAGAAAACGATAGTTCGATTACCAACAATAAATATTCGATCTTCAGCAAACATTTTGACGGCACTTGATAAGACCCGGCGCTCAATATCTCTACCGATTGCAACAAAGTCATCGGTTGTAGATGCATGATTTACGCGAACTACATCTTGATCAATTATTGGACCTTCATCTAGTTCGGACGTAACAAAGTGTGCGGTGGCGCCTATAACTTTTACACCTTTTTCGTGAGCCTGATGATATGGACGGGCGCCTTTAAAGCCAGGGAGAAACGAGTGGTGGATATTGATGATTCTTGTCGAGAAGCGGGCGCAGAATTCTGATGAAAGAATCTGCATATAGCGGGCCAATACAATGAAATCCACTTCTTCTTCAATCGCTATTCGGGTAATTTCAGATTCGACTTCGGCTTTGGATCTTCTCTCGCTATCCAGATGTATAAATGGAATATTATGAGATTTGACCAGACCTCTCAAGTCTTCGTGGTTTCCAATTACCGTAGGAAATTCAGCGGGCATCTCACCTAAGTCCCTTAGATAGAGAAGATCGCGTAGACAATGACTTGCTTTTGTTACCAGAATTAATGCGCGCTTTGGCTTATTGAAATCACGAACTTCTAGCTGGGGAGAAAAACTCTTTAACCGCTGCCCGAGAATGGTTTTTGTAACCTCAAGCTTCTCACCCGTCTCAAAACGAGTGCGCATTACAAAAGTGTTAGTCAGCAAATCTGTGAACTGCTGATTTTCTAGGATGTTGCCCTTGATCTCGAGCACAGCCGAGGTCAAGGCATTGACTATGCCGCTTCGGTCTTCACATTGAAGGGTGGCGAGGATTTCCACCCGTGAATTCTAGTGATGGATTTGGAAGCGCCGAAGCGCCTTCGGTGCCCACCAATTCCACTCGCCGAATAGCCTCATTAAGGCTGGAACCAGGAATGCGCGTACCAGAGTCGCATCGAGCAAGATGGCAAATGCGACACCAAAGCCGAGCATCTTGATCGATGTGACGCCACTTGTGATGAAAGCAGCGAAAACAATGGCGAGGATGAAGGCTGCTGCGGTGATGATTCGAGCAGACTTCTGCAAGCCATAAGCCACTGATTCGACATTGGAGTGTCCGGCATCATGTTCTTCCTTGATGCGAGAGAGAAGGAAGACCTCGTAATCCATGGAGAGGCCGAAGGCAACAATCGCAATCAAGACCATAGAACTTGTGTCCAGAGTTCCCGTGTTGATGAAGTCCCCAACGAGGAATCCAAGGTTTCCGTCGACAAAGATCCAAGTAAGAATTCCCATCGTTGCTGCGAGGGAGATGAAGTTAAGTAGGACCGCTTTTATCGGCAGGAGAAGCGAACCGGTAAAGCCAAACAACATCACAAGGACTGCGATTGTGACCCAGAATAAAACCCAACCCAAGGTTCGCGATATTCCATTCTGAGAATCGGTGTAGTCAGCGGCCACACCGCCAACTAAGTGATCAAGAGTTGTTTGGATTTCGCGGATCTCGGTGATCAGTACTTGACCCTCTGGGCTTCTTGGCGGCATCGAATGGATGGCCGTAACCCTCACAAGTTGACCGCTTACCTGTGGTGGGCTGACTCGCAATATTCCATCAATCCCGGCCAGTTCCGTGGAGAACGCTTCTACTTCGGATGGATTGGTTGCGCCATTTGGAAAGATAACTTCGAGTGGGTTGCTCTCTTGACCCGGGAAATTATCCGAGATGAATTTCGATGCCTGATATGCGGGATCACTCTTTGGCAAGACTCGACTATCGACTTGTGAGAATTCAATCCCGCGTATTGGTGCGATGAAGAGAGCGAGTATGAGAGCTGAGAGCATGACGACCGGAACAGGTCGCTTCATAACGAATCGGGCGATTGTTGACCAGCGTCCTTCATCACTCTGTCGGATCGCTCGTTTTCGGACCAGGCCCTTATTCACCTTACTGCCGATGACATGCGAGAGCGCGGGTAGCGGAAAAATCGCGCCGATTACAGCAAGTGCGACAACAATGGTTCCGGCATAGCCCATCGATTTAAGGAAGTTGAGCGGGAAGAAGATAAGTGAGATGAGAGTAAGCATGACGACCAGACCAGAGAAGAAGACCGTCCTTCCAGCTGTCTTCATTGTGTTGATGATCGCTAAATCTCGGTCGGCGCCACGTTGAAGCTCTTCTCGGAACCTGTTGACCATCAATAGCGCGTAATCGATACCTAGTCCTAGGCCAAGTCCTGTGGTGAGGTTGAGCGCAAAGATGCTCACATCAGTGAAGAGAGTGAGTAGATAGAGACCAAAGAATGTTCCAAGTATTGCGGTGACTCCAATGACGAGAGGCATTGCTGATGCAACGAGTGCGCCGAAGATAATCACCAGGAGAATGAAAACCAGTGGGATTGATATCGCTTCAGCAAGCTTGAGGTCATCTTGAATTCGGCCGTTGATGGCGTTGGCGAAGATGGCATCTCCCGCAGTTCGTATAGTAAGACCTTGGAAGTCGCCTTCGTACCGTTCTTGGTAATACCCACCGTTCTTATCGATTTCGGTGAAGTCAGAGGATTTGAGGTAGACAAAGAGAAAGGCCGACTTACCGTCAGTACTTTTCATCGAAGGTGGTTTGAGTGCGCTCCAATAAGAGAGAACGCGATCAGCACTCGCCTCTGCACTCACTTGTGCTTCAAGGGCTCGTGCTTTCGCTTCAACATCAGCATCATCGACTGAGCTAGTTGGCGTCGTAATGGTCATAACTACAAAAGGGTCGGTGACGCCGAAGTTATCTTCGAGATACTCCCAGACTTTGGCCGAGTCGCTATTGGGATCTGAGTAGCCACCGGTGTCAAAGCGAGAGAAGACCTGGGTGCCGATTGTTCCGGCAACGATTGTCCCGATGATCGAAAGCAGGAGCACCAACTTGCTCCTTCGAGCGATCAAATTTCCAAGTTTCTCGAACATAACTCTCCGTTCAGTTGACTTGCGTAAAAGCTTCAGTAATAATGTAAACAATGTTAACACCTCTGCGCAAGGGCTCGGATTACCATCATGGTGACCTTCGTGATGCTGTGATTCGGGTTGCTAGAGACTTAGTTGCAAGCGAAGGTGTGAGTTCTCTTGGGATCAGAAGAGTCGCACTTCGAGTCAACGTGACCCCTGCCGCTCTCTATCGACACTTTGAGAGTCTTGAACAACTAAGAGGTGAAGTCTCGGGTCGGGTGAGAAATGAGATGGCCGAGATGATGATTCTGGCCAGAGAGAAAGTCGGGCCTGCCACTTTGAGCAAGACCCGGTCTCGGGCGCGATTTGCTGCAATAGGAGATGCATACGTCGCTTACGCGCGAAAGTTCCCTCGACTATTTGAGATTGCCTTCCTGACCTGTGATGCCTTACCAGAGACCGGAGAGAGTCTTGCTTGGCGCACTCTCGAAGAATCTCTCGAGGAGTTGATCAAGTCAGGGTTATTGGAGCGAAGAAAGAGTTTGAAGGCCGCGACATTGGCATGGAGTTCAATTCATGGCTTGGCTTCTCTTGTTGCTTCCCAAACCATCTCTAATAAGGAATATCCACTCTTTCGCAAGTCAGTTCTTGATGGCGTCCAAGATGCGGTCTTTGCTCGATGAACTTTGAAGTACAGAGTCGCATTACGGGAATTCTAAATTCTTGGAGATAATCGGAGGATGAGTGAGATGCTGCCGAACATCACCTCTGATGAGATTGACCTCGAGAAGGATGAGTCACGAAGAGAGGATGAGATCAAGCGAGATCGACCACCTCATCACGAGGATTGACTCTCTAGTTCATGGTAGTCGTTTTTGATGGAGAAGAAGTTGTTGATGGAGTTGAAGTAGGCGAGCTCGAGGCAGGAGTGGTAGCGGCGGGTGCGCTCGCGGTGGAGTTGGATGTGGAAGTAGTTCCTTCGCTCTTTGCAGCCCGTGAATCAGTCTTGTAGAAGCCCGAACCTTTGAAGACTACGCCGACGCTGTTGTATATCTTTCGAACTGCACCTTGGCAGAGCGGACAATCCTTGATTGCTTCATCCGAGAAGGCCTGAACCAATTCAAACTCATGAGCACAACTCGTGCAGAGATATTGGTAGGTAGGCATGAGCCGATTCTAGGAAAGTGCGCAGAATCTGACTAATCGAAGGTGGTGCCTGAGTGCTTAACCTCGTCAACTAGGGCGATAATCAGCGCATGAGATGGAAGTCAGTGATCACTGCAGTGATGCTCGGCTTCGGGATTGCACTGACCGGAACCTCTTTCGCTCACGGTGTCGAAGTACTTAGTACCTCACCAGGAGTGGATGCCAAGGTAACTGTGACACCGAATTTCGTCACGGTTACTGCTGATCAAGAGTTACTTGATTTTGGCAATCAACTCACCGTCATCTCGCCATCGAATCAAAGGGTTGATGATGGCTTGATCACAGTCTCTGGCGCGACCCTCTCAGTAGGTCTCAACCAGTTGACTGAATCGGGGGACTATCTCGTTGAGTATGAGATTCTGGTTGAGAATGAGAGCCCACTCTTCGGGAACTTCTCCTTTACTTTCGAAGCGCCGCCTGTAGTCCAACCAAATACACCGAGCCCATCACCCTCAGCAAGCGATGATGGAAGAGAAGTCGGAAGTTCGACAACCGATTATCTGGTAATCGCTCTGCTTATCTTCGCTTTCTTCGTTTTGATGTGGCTTGCTCGCTTTGCACGTTCAACCTTCCGCAAGAAATAGTAGAGACAAGACGGAATGAACCTACTTGCAGAGTACCTACCAATACTCTCTGCGAGTCTGGTGATCGGTTACCTCTTTCATGGGGCGCTGCTCCTTCCAGAGCGTGATGGGAAATTCCTAGCGAGTGAGTCTTACCGACGCATGGCCTATTTTTCGGCGCTCACTTGGTTGATTTCCAGCGCGCTCTTAATCATCACTTCACTTCGTGAGATCCTCGGGGCAACCTTTGATACTCAAACTTTGCGCTCTTATTTAACTCAAGTCTCGTTAGGGAGAGTCCAGCTGCTTCAACTTCTGGTGAGTCTTCTTCTCGTGCTCGTTATAAGAAGAATCAAAGGAAACGGCTCATCGCTACTTGCAATGCTTCTCTCGTCCTTTGGCCTATCTGCACCATTTATTGAGAGCCATAGCGGTGATGCAGGTATGCATGGTCTTGCGATTGGTTCGATCATCATTCATGTATTTGCTCTTTCGATTTGGATCGGTGTCATTGCAGGATTTCTGCTCATCTCGCAGGAGACTCTGTTGCGAGTAAATCAACGTTGGGCAGCAATTGCTCCGTGGCTAGTTGTCGCAGTTCTGGTGAGTGGTCTGGTCAATAGTTGGACACGGATGAACTTTCGAGATGCATTCACGGGGGATTACGCAAGGATTCTTGCTCTAAAGGTCACGCTGGTAATGCTCTTGCTGGGACTAGCCAGGTATCTGCGGAGAGCGGCGAGCCGATCCCAGTTCAAGACACCGCTGATCGCCTTGGAGTTGGGATTCCTTCTACTCATCGCATTCGTTGGTAGTTGGCTATCTAGGACTGAGCCTGCAATACGTGGCGACATACTCTCGTCAGATGATTTACGGGCACTGGCGCTTACCGGTGTGCGATTTCCGGAAGAGCCGAATCTCTGGCGACTCACTATCGCGTATGAGGCAGACGGATTGATTCTTGGAGCACTGATTTTTCTTACCGCGCTCTACATAACAGGAGTGGTTCGACTCGCTAGGCGAGGAGTGAAGTGGCCAGTTGGCAGGACTATTGCTTTCGCCTTAGGAATCTCAGCGATCGATTTTGCAACGAGTGGTGGGTTTGGCGTCTATGCGATCTTCTCGTTCTCGCATCACATGATGGCGCATATGGTCCTTGGGATGATTGCACCGATTGGAATAGTCCTTGGCGCTCCGATCACTCTTGCGCTAAGAGCTCTTCCTAGTGGACGAGATGATCAAGAGCGGGGCCTTCGGGGATTGTTAGTGAAGGCGCTCTCATCAAAAGCGGTAGTTCTGCTGAGTCATCCGATTCTTGCCCTGGCAATATTCGATGGCTCACTCTTCGCCCTGTATTTTACATCCATCTTTGACTCATTAATGGGAAGTCATATCGGACATCTTCTGATGAGCCTTCACTTTCTTCTCGCCGGCCTCCTCTTCTTTCATGTCATCATTGGAATTGATCCAAGGCCGAGGCAGTATCCATACATCTTTCGCATCGTGATTCTCTTTGCCGCGATGAGCATTCATGCCTTCTTCTCTATCTCTTTGCTCTCTAGCACTACGTTGATTGGTGCCGATTATTATCAAAGCTTGGCTACTCCGTGGGTCCCAGACCTGATGGCTGATCAGAGAATCGGTGCATCAATCGGCTGGGCTATGGGCGAGATTCCGATACTTCTCTCACTTATCGCCACATTCATCCAATGGATTCGCTCTGATGAGCGTGAGGCCCGTCGAATTGATCGCGCCTCAAAGCGAGCCAAAGATCTTGGCGAGAAAGACGAATTGGATCACTACAACGACTACCTCGCTCGACTTGCCAAGCGAGATGAGGAACTGGGTTAATCTGCCCATGGATGATCTCTACATTCTGCCGCAGGAGTATCGCGATCTTCGTGAAAGCGTGCGCGCTCTTGCAGATAAGAAGATTGCTCCGTTTGCAAAGGCAGTTGATCAGGATTCACGATTCCCACAAGAAGCTTTTGATGCGCTTGCGAGCGCTGGCCTAGCGGCTGCACATGTGCCCATTGAGTTTGGTGGCGATGGGGCTGATGCGCTCGCAGTTGTAATCATCATCGAAGAAGTGGCGAGGGCCTGTGGTTCCTCTTCTTTGATCCCTGCAGTCAATAAGTTGGGATCGCTCCCGCTGATGCTCGCTGGGACAAGCGAGCAGAAGAAGCGATGGCTGACACAGTTGGCAGAAGGAAAAGGTTTCTCTTACTGCCTCTCGGAATCAGAATCTGGTTCGGATTCAGTATCGATGAAAACAAAAGCCCTGCGAAGAGATGGCAAGTGGATATTGAATGGAAGTAAGAAATGGATCTCTAATGCGGGATTCTCGGATTTCTATACCGTACTTGCAGTCACCGATCCGAATCAAAGGTCGAAGGGAATCTCAGCTTTTGTCGTAGAAAAGAGTGATGCCGGTGTCTCATTTGGCGCTCACGAGAAGAAGATGGGAATGCGGGGATCGCCTACAAGAGAGGTCTACTTCGACGATGTCGAGTTGGATGATGACCGATTACTGGGTGAAGAAGGCGAAGGTTTTGCGATTGCGATGCGAACCCTCGATCACACTCGCATCACTATCGCAGCGCAGGCACTTGGTTTAGCGCAAGGAGCTTTTGAGACTGCTGCTCGATATGCCAAGGAGCGCAAGCAATTCGGCAAACCAATCTTTGACTTTCAAGCGATTCAGTTCATGTTGGCTGATATGGCGATGCAGATTGAGGCCGCTCGACAGATCACTTACGCAGCGGCAGCACGAAGCGAACGCGGTGATCATGATCTGACTTTCTTCTCGGCTGCATCGAAGTGTTTTGCCACAGATGTAGCGATGCAAGTGACGACAGATGCAGTGCAAGTCTTGGGTGGTTATGGGTACGTCAATGATCACCCAGTTGAGCGGATGATGCGAGATGCTAAGTTGACTCAGATCTATGAGGGGACTAATCAGATTCAACGCCTCGTGATGTCGAGACATCTAGATAAATTGATGTAAATAAGGACGTTAGAAGTATTGACCAAGAAGCTTTCGCTTCCCACAATTCAGCTGTGAAGTCCAGAGTCGCCATGGCTTTCCTTGCACTGGTTCTTTCGCTTCTCTCTGCTCCACTGAGTCCAGTCCATGCTGCAGATGATTGTGGCTTTGGAAAATCGCGTGACCTAGGTGAAGAGTTTGAGGATGAAGAGGGAAACCTCTATTACGAACTTCCTGATGGCTCGAAAATCTTTCAGATAGATGACGAGAATTACGAGATGGAAGATGGAACTTCCATCGAGTATGGCAGCTGGGGCGAATGTAAACCCACCTCATGGAGCGAGGAAGAGAATGAAGGAAGCTCTGCCAAGTTCTTTGCGATAAGCATGCTCTCAGATGAAGAGGAGGGCGTAACCAACGAATTCTCCTCGATTCTTCTCACCTGTGAAAAGAATCGGCTGACTGTCGAAGTCAATGTGGAAGATGCGAGATCAGCAGGGTCAAAAGGAAATGGCGATTATCGAATGGATCGGCTTCGAGCTAAGAAGTTTCAATACCTAGCAAGAAGTGCTGAAGGATCGATTGCCATCGTTGATACCAAAGGATTTATGAGCGATTTCCTTAAGGCCAAAGGCAAAGTAGCTTTCAAGATCCCAACTAGTCAAGGAATCTTCACCACTGCCTTTCCAAAAGGCAACCTTGATACATATAGGTCTAAGTTCGCAAAGGCTGGATGTAAGTTCTAGATTAGATTTGAGAGAGCGCTAGCGCTATTCGATTCACCGCTTCCTCGAGAATCTCACCACTTGTTGCGAAGTTGATTCGAATGAATCCACGCCCACCAGCTCCATAGAGAGAGCCTGATGCCACTGCAATCTTGCCGTGTTCAATCATGAGGTTAGCGACATCTTGGATTTGCTCAGCATTGAGAACTCCCCGTAGATCAAGCCAGCCGAAGTAGCCAGCATCCGGTTTGCGATAGCCAACTCCCGGCAGTTTTTCTGAGACTAGCTTTGCTAGGTGATCTCTTGCGCCGTCGAGATAATCAATCACGGCATCGAGCCACGGTTCACATTGCCCATAAGCAACACTTGATGCAACGGCGCCATAGAGGGATGCACGAGAGTGAATGGCGTGGGGAAGTCGATCAAGCATCGATGTACTTCGCTCACCTTGGGCAATCATTTGTGCGCATTTGAGTCCGGCGAAACTAAAAGCCTTGGTCGCTGAGACGAAAGAAATGCCGACATCTCTTGCGCTATCAGAGATAGATAAGAAAGGTTTGTAGCGACCTTCTTCGTAGATCAGCGGAGAGTGGATCTCATCAGAGAGAATCGTCACGCCATACTTATGGGCAAGATCTGCAAGTTGAAGCAAGTCCTCAGCGGGATAGATCGAGCCGACTGGATTATGTGGATGACAGAGAATGTGCACTTTGGCGCCATCTCGGTAGCCAGTTTCAATGGCTTCAAGATCAAGGCGGTAAGCCTCGCCTAGAGTGCTTGGAGCAATCAATGGAATATCTAGTGGCTGGCAATGGATCTCAGAGATCCAATTGAAGAAGTTGTAGTAGACCGGAGTATTGATGATTATTTTTTCACCTGGTTTTGAGATAAGGCGTGCCACCTCGATCACTGCAACACCGACATCTGGAGCGATTCGAACTTCTTTAGGATTGACCTTCCATCCCCAACGGTTTGATGCGAAGGAAGCGAAATTCTCTCCTAGCTCTGGAATCTCACCGAGATACCCTGCATCAGAATCTTGGATCATCCCAGTGATCGCTTCTTTGATTGGTTCTGCTAGTTCGAAGTCCATGACGGCAAAGGGCATAGGCAAGATATCTCGAGGGAAGGCGCGCCACTTCTCTGACTTTCTATTCTGAAGATGTTGAAGCGTTGCAACCCTTATCTCAGGTCTTGGCAAGGACATGGAAGAAGGATAGGTGGTCAGCTATCTCTTGTTTTGAAGCGGACCAAAATCTCGGGTAACGCCACGGCATCAACTAAGACGTCATGATCTTCTCGTGGGAGTGATTCGCTCGACAACTCTTCATCATGGAGCAAAGCAACCTTCCATGCACTCTGGGTCAGGGCGCCATGCGCTAAGGCGCGATCGTAGGAGCCACCACCTTGGCCAAGCCTTACCCCACCTCGATCGACTCGAAGCGCGGGAAGAATCACGACATCAAGTAAGCCGTCAAATACTTCACCGATTGGTTGTAGTAACTTCTTGCGCTTCTTATCTCGCTCAAATTCCATATCTGGATGACATTTGATCCAAGTTATCTCACCCTGTGGATTGGTTCTTGGCAAGAGCAGTTCTTTTCCAAGTGAGGCGATCTTCTCATTGAGCATCACGGTTGAGGGCTCGTCGCCATATGAAAGATAGGAAGCGATTGTTTTCGATGTTGAGATCTCACTTGCTCGAAGCAGATGAAGCCAGTCACCGCCGATAGATCGTTGCCGCCGTTCGAAGCGAAAACGAGTTCGAAGTTCCTCTTTATTCTTTGATGCCGCAGAACTCACCAACCAACTCTAAAGTCCCATGAGGTAAAGTCCGATTATGCGCGTGGGTGATTTCGCAGCGACAGTGCTCGATCTAGCGAAGCCACTGACGCCACTAGATCTGCCGCTACTCGATGCACATGGTGCGACTCTGGCCAGCGATGTGAGAGATGGTGAGCGACTCTTGCTTCCTTCTGGGGTGCGAATTAGATCGACTCAAATCGCACTTGCTGCCGCTTCGGGTCTTGATCGACTTCCAACGAGACCACAACCAAGAGTTGTAGTGATTGCACTCGCTGATATGGCCTCGAGCAATGGAAGTGGCGCTGAAACTAACTCATTCCTGCTCACTACTGCGGTCAAAGAGGCTGGCGCCTATGGATACCGAGTATTGCTTCAGGCTGAGACTCAGGCGCATATCAAGGCAGTTATTGAGGATCAGTTAGTGAGAGCCGATCTTCTCCTCATCACTGGAGATGTTGGTGACCGATCATTTGATGAGATCCTGGAAGTCCTTTCGCGAATTGGCGAATTCAATTCGGTTGATGTGAAATATCTGCGCGGTGGACGACATGCTTATGGCGTGATTGGCCCCGATGCAACTCCAGCACTCCTCTTTCCAGGTGATCCAATAGCGGCATATATCTCGACCGAAATTTTTGCTCGCCCGATGATCAGAAGCATGATGGGTCTCTACGATTTACATCGTCCGGTCATCAAAGCGCGACTGGACTCAGGGCTTTCCTCAGTCGAGGGCTTTCATGAGTTTCTACTTGCTTCACTCGACCGTGAAGCGGGAGTAGTACGAGTGTTGGAGGATCAATCCAGCCTCCTCTCTCTTGCTGAGGCCAATGCGCTGGTCGCGATCTCATCGCTAGATGTTGAGGTGAAATCTGGGTCCGAAGTTGATGTGATCATGCTGGAACGCAGGTATCTGTGAAGGCGAATCTGATCGTCTCATCAACTGGCCACGTGGAACTTCGGCCGCTTCGGTTCCGCGATCGAAGTGAGTGGCTTCGCCTGAGATCAAGGAATCGAGAGTGGCTTAAGCCATGGGAGGCGACTTCACCGAGTCTGATCAACTTTGATCCTCCCTCGTATACCCAACTTGTGATGCATCACCGACGCGAAGCGCGAAACCTCAGAGCGCTCTCTTACATCATCTGGTTTGAAGGAAAGATGGTGGGGCAGATAACCCTTGGCGGTATCGCTTTCGGTGCGCTTCGAGGTGGGCATATTGGATATTGGATCGATGAGGGATACAGCAATCGCGGAATCACTACTGAGGCTGTGGTCGCCATCACGGAGTTTGGCTTTCAATCATTGCGCCTTCATCGAATTGAGATTGCACTTCGTCCTGAGAACGAGGCATCGAAACGGGTTGCCGAGAAGGCAGGATTCAGATTCGAAGGAATGAGGCCTCGATTTCTTCATATAGATGGCGCATGGCGAGATCACATCGTCTTTGTCAGGGAGAACCCATCCGTCTAAGACTTTTCAATAAAATGTTTTGAAATCCAGACCACGATAAATACTCGATTCGAAATACCCGAAAAGTCCGATTACTCCATTTATCTTTATCCCCCATGGGAGCAGGTTTTATCTACCTCATCATCGTGGGGCTATGGGTCGCCTACTTCCTTCCTCGTTGGGTCTCCTCGCATGAAGAACATCTCGGTCGTTCGATAGATCGCTACCAAGCACTCCTTGACGCGGTCGGTCGAACTGCAACAGGCATCGCTCCGGCGAGAATGAGCGAGAGCGAAAGAGTGGCCCGCCTTCAAACAAGACGAGTCACATTTCTTGCGCTCGCCACATTGTTAGTCATTACCGTCCTCTTGAATTTTATCGGTCTACTTTCACCTTCTCTTCTCTTCGTTCCCGTAGTTGGATTTGGCGCATATCTTCTCGTTGTCAGGCGACAGAGATTGATGGACCTTCGAATCAAAGAGAGTGAACAACTACATGGATCAACTTCTCGACATTACGATTCTTCAGAGCAAAAGATGAGTGAACGTTCATTCAACTCTGAGATTTATCGTTCGAAGTATGCCGAGTTGATTGTCTCGGTTCAGGGCGAGTCGGTTCCGGAGCAATGGACTCCGCTTGCAGAGCGCGAGAGCTACCAATCGAGTGGGATTGTCTTACTTCCGAAGGGATCGGCTGGTTCACGAGATACCTGGCAACCAACTCCGGTCCCAGCACCTACCTATCTATCTGCGCCACGAGTTGTCCCGGCACGTCGCGTCATTGACCTTACTAATCCTGGCGCATGGAGCAGTAGGAACAATCCACAGAGTGATGACGAATTAGCCCAGCTTGAGCAAGAGGCCTTGGCTGCAATTGCGCCAAACTCTGATGAGATCTTCGATCAAGAAGTGGCAGAAGAAGCGGCAGCCCGAATCTCTCGACTACGAAGAGCCAACTAGATCCAACTCTCTAGCCACATTCGCGCCTGCCACTGCTCGTAAGTGATGATGCTCCCGATCTGAATCGGGAGGAAATAGATAAATGCTATGAAAACCAGGGTGAATCCAAGGGTGATTACTACCCGAGCATGGCGGTAGTGATTGAGTAGCTCTTGAGCGAGAAAAGCAATCGCCAATATCAAGAAGGGGAGGATTACTACAGCATAGAAGGTGAACATCGTTCGATCAGGGAAGAAGAACCACGGCAGGTACCCAGCGAGAAATCCGATCACGATATAGGTGGTGATCTCATCACGACGATATAACCAATACCCGATCAGTGATGCGATTGCGATTGTGGCGAACCACCAAAGAATTGGGTTACCGAGAGCGAGAATCTCCTGCGAACATTCTTCTGATCCGCATCCTTGAGGGCTTTGATAGAAGAATGATGTCGGTCTTCCCATCACCAACCAACTCCAGGGATGAGATCTGTAATTGTGTTCGACATCGAGCGTACTATGAAAAACGTAGATCTCTCGATGATAGTTCCAGAGCGCTATCAGTAGGTTACTACTTGAATCGCGCGCCCAGCCACGATTCGAGATAAACCAACCAAGCCACGAGAAAATGTAAATGGATACGGAGATGAGATTGGCACCGACAATCTTCAAGGATTCTTTTGGCAAAGTCAGATCTCGTCGATTTCGAAATATTCTTATCAGAGCAAGCAGGGTGAAGGCAACGAGAAAATAAAGTGCGCTCCATTTTGTCGCTATGGCGAATCCAAGTGCTATCCCCATCAAGAGATATCTCTGATTAATCAATAAATAGAAAGCGAGAAGTACAAAGAAGGTCAGCGTGTTATCCAAGAGAGCAGTCCGAGACATCACAATTGCTAGTCCATCAATCGCAAGTAGTGATGCAGCAAGCAAAGCGATCGTCTCATTGGCGAAGAGGCGTTTAGCAATCAAGTAGATCAGCAAGACACTTGCTACGCCGATTACTGCGCCGACTGCTCGCCAACCAAAGGATGTATCGCCAAATAGCGCTATTCCAACCGCAATCAGCCATTTACCAATTGCGGGATGAACGATGAATTCAGGATTGTTTCCAGTGACCTCGACTCCGTATTTGAGAAAGTCTCGAGCGCCATCAACGTAATAAACCTCATCAAAGACGAGCGAATCAGGTCGGTCGAGGCGATAGAAGCGGACGAAAGCGGCGCATGCCAAGATCGCGATGAGAGCGAGCGAAGGAATTTGCCGAAACCACTTGATGATCGGGTGAAGCATTAGCCTATTGTCCGTTATGGCGCCCTTAATCGTTGGTTGTTCTCCCATCGGAAATCCTGGCGATGCCTCCACTCGCCTTCGCGATGCAATTGAGAGTGCAGAGCTGATCGCGGCTGAGGACTCAAGGAAGTTCTCACGCCTTGCAACCGACCTTGGAGTTCGCTATCAAGGTGAAGTCATCTCGTTCTTTGATGGAAATGAGTCAAGCCGTACCGATCAACTCCTCAAAGCGATCGAATCTGGGCGATCGGTTCTTCTGATTTCCGATGCCGGATCACCCACGGTCAGTGATCCGGGATATCGATTGATCAGCGAGGTTATCAAGCGTCGACTACCAGTCGAAGTCCTGCCAGGGCCAAGCGCTGTGATAACTGCGTTGATCTATTCTGGAATGCCGACCGAGAGTTTCACCTTTGACGGTTTCATCCCACGAAGTGACCTTGCACGTCGTGCATATTTCTCTCGCCTCTTGGAAGAGAGACGATCTTGTATTGCATTTGAGTCACCGAAGCGACTCATCGACTCCCTGCGTGTAGCAAGCGAGATAATCCCTAAGGAGCGTGGTGTTGCCATCTGTCGTGAGTTGACCAAGGAATACCAAGAGATATTCCGGGGTAGCGTTGAACTTGCCTTGAAGTGGGCAGAAGAGCGTGAGAAAGGCGAAGGGATAAAGGGCGAGATCACTATCGTCTTTTCTCCAGCAACTGAGATTTCACAGGCGAGTGATTCCGAAATTCTCGAACTCGTGGATCAGATGCTCGAAGATGGACTTTCAGCACGCGATGCTGTGATTGAGAGTTCGAAGCGACTTTCAATACCAAAGCGTTATGTCTATGACCTCGTCATCAAGCGTGAAGAGTGAAGTTAGACTTTCGCTATGGCTAAGACGTTCTATGTGACTACGCCTATCTACTATGTCAATGATGCGCCACATATAGGTCACGCCTACACCACAGTCGCCGGAGATGTCTTGACTCGATGGCATCGCCTTCGTGGTGATGAAGTCTTCTATCTCACCGGGACAGATGAGCATGGACAGAAGATTCTTCGAACCGCCGAGGCAAATAAGAGCGACCCAGGAGAATGGTGTGACCGACTCGTCGACTCGGCATGGAAACCACTCTGGCGTGAACTCAATATCGCAAATGACGACTTCATTCGCACAACAGAACCTCGCCATACCGAACGAGTTCAACGATTCCTGCAAGGCCTGATGGACAAGGGATATATCTATGAAGGAAAGTATGAAGGTCTTTACTGTGTCGGTTGTGAAGAGTTCAAGTTAGAGGGTGATCTTGTAGAAGGTAACTGCAAGATTCATTCCAAGCCGGTCGAGCGGCTTTCGGAGACCAACTATTTCTTCAAACTGTCAGAGTTCGTCAAACCTCTGCTTGAGCATTATCAAAAGAACCCAGATGCCTGTGCACCAGAGAGCGCGCGCAATGAAGTGATCTCTTTCCTCGAAGGAGGAGTGCAAGACCTCTCCATCTCTCGCTCGACATTCTCGTGGGGAATTCCTGTTCCTTGGGATAAGAGCCAGGTGGTCTATGTCTGGTTCGATGCGCTTTTGAACTACGCGACTGCAGTGGGGCTCGGCGAACCAAGTGATACTCAACTCGGGAAGATGTTCGCTAAGACCTGGCCCGCGGATGTTCATCTTGTCGGTCGAGACATACTGAGGTTTCATGCCGTGATCTGGCCTGCGATGTTGATGGCCGCTGGCCTAGCGGTGCCGAAGAAAGTCTTCGCACATGGCTGGCTATTGGTCGGTGGCGAGAAGATGAGCAAGAGTAAGCTCACCGGAATCGCACCAAGTCAGATCACTTCACACTTTGGTCTTGATGCATTTCGCTATTACTTCCTGAGGGCGATTCCATTTGGTAGCGATGGCTCCTTCTCTTGGGAAGATATGTCAGCGAGATATACCAGTGAACTCGCCAATGACTTTGGCAATCTCGCCTCTCGCGCAGCGGCAATGATTGAGAAGTATTGCGACGGCAAAATCCCAGTGATAGATCGCGACGAAAGCTTGGCTACTGCTCTTGCTCAAACTGTGAAGGTCGCCGATGAAGCCTTCGGCAGATTGGATTTTCAGAGCGGGATCTTGGCTTCGATGGAGTTTTGCAAGAGAATCAACGGCTACCTCACCGAGCAAGAGCCATGGGCAATCGCAAAGGATCCAACTCGAATGGCTGATGTTGCCAAGATCCTCTACAACACCGCCGAGTCATTGCGAGCGCTCGCGATACTTCTCTATCCAGTCATGCCAGGTTCTTGTGAAAAACTCTGGAGATCCATCGGTGGGATAGATCTAGGAGAACTTTCATCGCAACGCCTTGAGAACGCTGCGCGCTGGGGACAGCTCAAACCAGGAAGCGTTGTCACCAAAGGGGAAGCGCTCTTTCCTCGACTCGAAGAGAAGTAAGAGGGCGATGGCAGATCGACATAATCGAGATATTGATCGGCCGGTAGCGCCACTTCCTGATCCACTTCCTATCCCAGCGGTGGATTCGCATGCACACCTTGAGATCATCACCAACTCGTCTCCAGAGGATCCGGCTATCAAGAAGGTCATAGATGAGAGCGCCTCGGTTGGAATCGATCGCATTGTTCAAGTCGGCTATTCCGCTGAACAATCTCAATGGTCTGTCCAGTTGGCTCAGCTCTATAAGGGCCAAGTACTTGCGACAGTAGCACTTCATCCCAATGAGGCTCCAGTCGTAACAGATCTGGAGGCCGACCTTGCAATCATCGAGCAACTAGCAGATCACGACCAGGTACGTGGCATCGGCGAAACAGGTCTTGATTTCTTTCGAACCCCAGAGGAGCTGCGCTCTCGTCAGAGCTACTCATTTCGCCGCCACATTGAGATTGCGAAAAGAAAGAAGAAGGCACTTGTGATTCATGATCGTGATGCACATCGCGCAATCCTTGATCATCTGACCGAGGAAGGTGCCCCAGAGCGAACCATCTTCCATTGCTATTCCGGGGATGTGGCGATGGCAAAAGAGTGTGTGAGCAAGGGTTACTACCTTTCCTTCGCAGGAACCCTCACCTTCAAGAACGCCCCACATCTTCGAGAGGCGTTGCTGGAAGTGCCGCGTGAATTTCTCCTGGCAGAGACAGATTCACCTTTCCTTACCCCTGATCCCTTCCGCGGCTATCTCAATACTCCAGCTCAAACAGCGCGAACAATTCGCTTTATGGCCGAGCTTCGCGGTGATGATCTTGAAGAGTTGATTCATGACCTTAATCGCAATGCTGAACTCTGCTTCGGATCATTCAACTCATGAAGCCAGGGATCTCCCTACTCGGTGCCAAGGAGATAAGAGAGATTGCAGCATCCCTTGACCTGATTCCCAGTAAGGGTTTGGGGCAGAACTTCGTTCATGATGCAAACACTTGTGAAAAGATAGTAAGGCTTGCAGATTTGAAGGATTCGGATCACGTTGTCGAAATAGGTCCAGGGCTTGGTTCACTCACTCTTGCACTCCTTCGTACTGGCGCAAGGGTCACGGCAGTTGAGATCGATAAGAGGCTTGCCGCAAGGTTGCCTGAGACGTTGCGCGATCACGGAGCCCCCAAGGACTCGTTCAAGGTCATCACTGCGGATGCATTACAACTTGAATGCGGTGAGGTTCCGGCAGGTTCACTTCTGGTCGCAAACCTTCCGTATAACGTCTCAGTTCCTGTGATCTTGCACATTCTCGCTATGAAGAGAATTGATCGCGCCGTAGTGATGGTGCAGAGTGAAGTTGCGAGCAGGCTCGCTGCAAAGCCAGGAAGCAAAGATTATGGCGTGCCGAGTGCGAAGGTTGCTTGGTTTGCCGATGCAAGCATCGCCGATCGAGTTTCGGCTAAGGTTTTTTGGCCAGTTCCTCGTGTTGATTCTTCACTCCTTACCCTTCATACACATCAACCGTTGGGTGAGGAATCTGATCAGGAGATGACATTCAAGGTGATTGATGCGGCATTCAATCAACGAAGAAAGATGCTGCGATCCTCGCTCGAAACCTTGATTAATCACTACCTACCTCATCAGAGCAGCGCGGAGGTGTTGGAGTTGAGCGGAATCGAAGCAACGGAGCGCGCTGAGTCAATCGATATCAAAGGATTTCTCGCTATAGCAAAGACCTTACTAAGGCGCTGAACTCGCTCTTCCATGCCCTGAAATTCCAAGTAGTGTGAAGCCCATGGCACATCACTCGGTCATGGTCCGAGTTCCGGGGAAAGTCAATCTACAACTCTCGGTTGGCCCCAAACGAGCCGATGGTTATCACGATATTGCCACGATCTTTCAAGCGGTCTCGATTTATGACGACGTACGTGTAACTATCAAGGATCCAGATGCGAAAAGTGCATTCGATATTTCAATCTCGTCGGAACATCCCACTGCGATCCCGACCGATAAAAGCAATCTCGCCTACATCGCGGCTGAAGTCATGTACGAGAAGTTTGAACTCTCCGGAAGTATTGAGATTAAAATTAATAAGAAGATTCCGGTGGCAGGTGGTATGGCGGGTGGAAGTGCCAATGCCGCAGGCGTGATTGTGGCGCTTGATTCACTCTTTAGCTTGGGCCTTTCGCGTGATGAGATGCAAGAAGTTGGCGCAACGATTGGAAGTGATGTCCCGTTCTCTATTGCTGGTGGCACTGCTGTTGGAACGGGAAGAGGCGAACGACTCACTCCAGCGCTGACTCGCGGGCAATACTCGTGGGTTCTCGCAACATCAAGTTCGGGACTCTCAACCCCTGCGATCTACAATGAGTGCGATCGACTTCGTGAAGGAATGTCGATATCAACGCCACAATTGAGCGAGTCTTTGATGCAAGCGCTATCAACTGCAGATGCCAAGGCCCTCGGAAAGGCGTTGCAGAATGATCTTCAAGCGGCTGCCTGTTCGATTCGCCCCGCACTGCGCCTGATACTTGATGTAGGTATGGACTACGGCGCTTTAGGTGGAGTCGTCTCAGGATCTGGCCCAACAGTGGCGTTTTTGGCAAGCGATGAAGAACATGCCCTAGATCTTGTCGTGGCGCTCACTTCAAGTGGTGTGGTGGGTAATGTCTTGCGCGCTAGCGCACCTGTTGTCGGAGCAACGGTAATCGACCGATAAACTACAGGCTCCTCCATTGTGTAGTGGCTAGCACATGGGCCTTTGAAGCCCAGGGTCCTGGATCGATACCAGGTGGAGGAGCCATAGATTTTCTGAGTCATCTTCTGGACGCAATAGACTCCACTCGTGGAATTGGCGATCATTCTGGCGGCCGGAGAAGGCACCAGAATGAAGTCGGCCAAGTCAAAGGTCCTCCATAAGATCGCAGGACGTTCACTCCTTGGTCATGTCCTTCATGCTTGTGAGGAAATCTCACCGAAGCGAAGCGTCGTTGTGATCGGCGCACACGCCAATGAAGTCAAGGAACACCTTGCGCAAGTAGCGCCAGAATCAGGGACAGTCTTACAGAGCGAGCGAAATGGCACGGGCCACGCAGTTCGAATCGCGCTTGACTCTCAAGGAGCCAAATCAATAACAACCGGAGATGTCATCGTCCTGGCCGGGGATACACCGCTCTTGACTGGCGAAACTCTTGCACGATTGCAAAAGCACCATACGAGCAATGGCGCCAGCGCAACTGTATTGACCGCACAACTCTTCGACCCCCACGGTTATGGCCGGATCGTCAGAGATGGCGAAGGTCATCTCGAGCGAATCGTGGAAGAGAGTGATTGCACACCGTCGGAGCGCGAAATAGATGAGATTAACTCGGGCGTCTATATCTTCGAGGTGCAGGCGCTACGAAGTGCGCTCGCCAAGATCACATCAGTAAATGCCCAGAATGAGGAGTATCTGACTGATGCGATCAAGGTGCTTCGCGAAGCGGGAGAGAAGGTCTCGGCATTTACAGTGGATGATGAGAGTGAGATTCTCGGGATCAATGATCGAAGTCAACTAGCACTCTGTACCGCGCTGATGCGAGATCGAATCAATGATGCCTTGATGCGCGAAGGAGTCTCCATAGTTGACCCTGCGACGACCTGGATTGACCTCTCAGTTGAGATTGCCCCCGATGTGACGATTCTTCCTGGCACTTCTCTCTTCGGATCAACAATCATCGAGACTGGCGCGGAGATTGGTCCGCGCGCCACATTGATCGATAGCGAAGTGGGGCAGAACGCTCGGGTCTTTGAGTCATTTGTCCGTGGTTCGGTAATCGGCTACAACGCGCAAGTCGGTCCCTATACATTCCTTCGTGAAGGAAGCGAGCTTGCAACGGGTGTTCGAGTTGGCGCATATGTAGAAGTGAAGAACTCTTCCATCGGAGAAGGAAGCAAGGTTCCGCACCTTTCTTATGTAGGAGATGCCTCAATCGGTCGCGAGAGCAATATTGGCGCTGCAACAGTCTTCGTCAACTACGACGGAGAAGCGAAACATCGAAGTGAGGTTGGCGATCACGTTCGCATTGGAAGCGACACCATGATCGTCGCTCCTGTCACTATCGGCGATGGCGCATATACGGCAGCAGGATCGGTGATCACCGAAGATGTCCCAGCAGGTGCAATGGGAGTCGCTCGCTCCAAGCAGAGAAATGTGCTGGGATGGGTGATGAGACGTCGCGCCAATTCTTCCTCGGCTAAGGCAGCTGAGGCAGCTAAGGCTGAGGAGTCCGGAAGAAGAAATCCATCGAAGAAGCCAGCTTCAAAGAAGTCAGCAGCAAAGAAATCAACAGTGAAGAAGTCAGTGAAATCCAAGAAGAAGTCGGTTAAAGTCACGAAGTCGAAGCGGAGAGGGTGAGAATCGATTATGAATGAACTTCGGTTAGGTTCTGAGAAACGATTGCGACTTTTCACAGGTCGAGGGTTCCCAGAGTTGGCCGAAGAGGTTGCCAATGAGTTAGGCGTGCCAATAACGCCGACCTCTGCCTATGACTTCGCAAATGGCGAGATATTCATTCGATTCGAAGAGAGCGTTCGCGGTTGCGACGCCTTTGTCGTTCAATCTCACACCGCTCCAGTGAATAAGCAGATCATGGAGCAGTTGATCATGGTTGATGCTCTCAAACGCGCTTCAGCAAAGCGAATCACAGTCGTTGCTCCTTTCTATGGCTATGCACGGCAAGATAAGAAGCATCGAGGTCGTGAACCGATCTCTGCTCGTTTGATGGCGGATCTATTCAAGACCGCAGGCGCCGACCGATTGATGACCGTTGATCTTCACTCATCTCAGATCCAAGGTTTCTTTGATGGACCAGTCGATCATCTCTTTGCACTTCCACTTCTTGCCGATCATGTAGGAAAACGTGTCGACCGAAAGAAACTCACGATCGTTTCGCCTGATTCAGGACGAGTCCGAGTTGCTGAGCGATGGAGTGATCTCCTCGGTGGAACCTCGGTTGCCTTCATCCATAAGACCAGAGATCCACGAGTTCCCAATGAAGCAACAACTGGCAAAGTCGTTGGAGATGTGAAAGGACAGACCTGTGTAGTCATCGATGACATGATCGACACCGCAGGAACCATCACAAAAGCTGTCGATGCATTGATCGATGAAGGTGCGGAAGAGGTGATCATCGCGGCCACACATGCGGTCTTCTCTGGTCCCGCGGCTGACCGACTACGCAACTCAAAGGTGAGCGAAGTCGTGGTAACTAATACCTTGCCAGTGGCCGAGGCAAACAAGTTCGATAAGTTGACCACGCTCTCTATCGCGCCACTCTTGGCTCGGGCTATCCGAGAAGTCTTCGAAGATGGTTCAGTGACAAGCCTCTTCGACGGACATTCCTGATCAATTTTGTCTTTCGCTTCGGTTCAGGCTAATCTCCGCTTCCGCTTTCCAAGGCGAGTGAACTCGCAATCGAAGGCAAAGGCGAGGGACTAAGAAGTCCGTAATCGACGAGAAGGAAGAAGAAAATGGCAGAAATATCGATCAAGGCAGCACTCCGCACTGAGTTCGGCAAAGGTGCTTCACGTAGAGCCCGGCGAGATGGCCTTGTCCCAGCAGTTATCTATGGTCATGGCGAGAAGCCAGTTCACATCTCACTTCCTGCCAAAGAGGTAGGAGTCGCAATCAAGACGTCCAACGTCCTCCTTGACATTGATATCGATGGAAAGGTTGAGCTGACGCTCCCTAAGTCGATCGTACGTAATCCACTCAAAGGACATCTTGAACATATCGATTTGATTCTGGTCCGCCGCGATGAGCGAGTTCGAGTCATGGTCCCGGTCCATGCCAGTGGCGATTACGATCGCGATGGAATCCTTGAGCATGTCCATAACTCAATCGAGGTGGAGTGCCTTGCAATCTCGATTCCTTCTTATCTTGATCTCGACATCACCGGACTTGTCGCAGGTGATTCGAAGACTGCTGCCGATGTCACGCTTCCTGAAGGCGTCACATTGGTCTCAACTCCCGACACTGTTGTAGTTCACCTCTCGGTTCGCGCAGCGATGGAAGAACCTGTTGCTGTCGCAGCCCCTGCAGAGGGTGAAGCAGCTCCTGCAGAGGGTGAAGCAGCGGCCGCTGGTAGTGAAGGCGAAAAGGGCGAGAAGAAGTAGTAGCTCATGTCTTCCACGACCGAAAGATGGATCGTGGTGGGGCTTGGCAATCCGGGCGAGGAATATGCACGGACTCGTCATAACGTTGGTGCAATGGTCGTTGAAGACCTTGCAAAACGCCATCACGTAACTTTCTCATCACATAGATCTGGCAATCGCATCGCCGAATTCAAACTCGGTTCGATATCAGTCACATTAGCCAGGCCCAACTCCTATATGAACACACTTGGTCCACAAGTGCGCTCGCTTCGAGACTTCTATTCGATAGAGAACTCTCATCTAATCGCGCTTCATGATGAGCTTGATATCGCCTTCTCTGCTATTCGTATCAAGTTTGCGGGGGGCGAGAACGGTCATAACGGGTTGAAATCGATGACGGCATCATTGGCAGGTCCCGAGTATCACCGAATAAGACTGGGGATCGGCAGGCCACCAGGTAGACAAGATCCAGCCGACTTTGTCTTGAAGAACTTCAATGCGACTGAGCGAGACCTCTTGCCATCATTTCTCGATCGCTCTTGTGATGCAGTCGAATCGCTGATCCAAGATGGACTTGAGCGAGCCAAATCGAACTTCAACTCCTGAATCACCCCGTATTGCGAAGACCTGCTGCAATTCCGTTTATCGTCAGCGAGAGGGCACGAGAGCTCTCTTCATCAAAGCGACTCCTAATCGACTTCAATAGGTCGATCTGCAATAGATGGATTGGGGCCAGATAAGTGTCGCGAATCTTCAAGGTCCGAGAGAGGCTCTGATGATCGGAGAGAAGCTCATCCTTGCCAAGGAGCCAGAGGATTTGTTCGCAAGTGGATTCGTACTCCACTCTTATGGTTTCGAATAAGTGGTGCAATTTGGGATCGACTAACTCCATCACATAACGCTTTGCCATGGATAGATCGGTCTTGGCCAAGGTCATCTCTACATTCGACACGAAGGTTCGGAAGAAGTGCCACTCATTGAGCATCTTTCGAAGCGTCATTTCATTCCCCGCTTCCCGAGCGGACTTCAATCCACTACCAACGCCGAACCAACCAGGCACTATCTGACGAGATTGCGTCCAACCAAAGACCCAAGGTATGGCTCGTAACGAATCAAGCGAGCGATCTGTTGACCTTCGACTTGGCCGCGAGCCGAGGAAGAGATTTCCGAGGTGATCCACCGGAGTCGATTGATAGAAGAATTCTGGAAGATCTGGATGGTCTTTGAGCGCTCGATAACTTGCAAATGCGGATTGACTGACTTGATCCATACATTCATTCCAACTGGCTAGATCGCGCTCGGATTGTCGAGCCTTGCGATTAAGCACTGTCGCTTCTAAGGCGCCGGCCACGAGGAGCTCGAGGTTCTCCCGAGCAAGTTCAGGATCTGCGTACTTGTCGCTAATCACTTCACCTTGTTCGGTCAATTTGATCTGACCATCGACGCTACCCCAAGGAAGTGCAAGCAATGCATCGTAAGTAGGTCCGCCGCCTCGCCCCACCGATCCACCTCGACCATGGAAGATTCGAAGTTTGACACCATGCTGCTGTGCGACATCGCGAAGCTGTCGCTGGGCTTTGTGTATCTCCCATTGCGATGTCGTAATTCCCGCATCCTTATTGGAGTCCGAATAGCCCAACATCACTTCCTGCACATCGTCTCGAAGTTGCACTATGCGGCGATAGTTCGGCAGCGCTAGTAATCGATCAAGAATCGAGGATGCCTCACGCAGTTCGGTGACTGTCTCAAGGAGTGGCACCAGCCCGATATCGGCGTGTGGCTTTGCCCCGGTCAGATCAATCAGGCCAACCGAAATGGCGAAACTGGCAGCGCGAACCACATCTACCTCACTTTGAGTCATCGAGATGATGTAGCTCTCGATGACATTGGCGTCAAAGGTGTCGAGCGAGTCTCTGATGGCTTGGAAAGTAGAGAGAGTCTGCTTAGCTGACTCATCTAGCTCAACGCCACTCCAATCGACTTTCCCTACCAAGAGTCGGTCAAGCTCCAGAGCATCCAACTTCTCATACTTGATGGCGCTACTGAGATGACTAAGTGCCTTGGAATGTTCTCTAATGTCCAAGGTCGCATGCGTAAGGCCAAAGCACGAGATGGTGCGAATGGCTCGCTCGAGGGCTCCACGTGCGATCAGTTCGCCACGATTTTCCATGAGTGATGCGTGCATCATGTTCAGGTCAACAAGTAACTCCTGCGTGCTCGAGTAGTCACGGCCTGGTTGATGAGGCTCAGAGTTAGCATGTCTTCGTTGCGTCAGGAGGAGTCTGTGACGGATCGCAGTCGCCTTCAATCTATAAGGTTCCTCTGCGTTGATTCGAAGGAATCGCGCTTCAAACTCCGGAATATGCTCTAAGTCCCTGGCGACGGAGTCGAGCAACTCTTGATTGACCCCAACAAGCCGTTGCGATACCGAGAGCGCTTGGCGCAACTCATCCACGGCCTCGAGCGTGACTCTTATGGCATGTCCCATTTGCAAGACGATTGCTTGTTTGCTGACATCTGCAGTGACATGCGGATTGCCATCTCGGTCGCCACCTATCCAGCTTCCAAAACGAAGTGGAGTTGCGGTCAACTCAATTTCGATACCAAGCTCTCTTAATCGTGCTACTAATAAGTCAAGTACTTGCGGGACCGTGTGACGGAAGAGATCATCAAGGTAGTAGAGAGCGTTGACGGCTTCGTCGAGAGGCTCAGGCCGACCCAGTCGGAGTTCATCGGTTTGCCAGAGCAAGTCGATGGTCTCTGCGATGCTGCTATCTCGGGTAGTACTGGGCTCTTGCTGTAGGAGATTCGAGATGGTTCGAAGCTTTGAGAGGACGGAGCGACGTGCCGCTTCAGTCGGATGTGCGGTGAAGACGGGTCGGACCTGGAATCCTTGAATCAGCGACTGGATCTGTTCAACGCGAAGTTCGCCTTGCTGTAATCGCTGGAGTATCCGTTGAAATGTGGAGTCCAACCACTGCCCAGGTGCTCGTTTCTTTCGGTGTACTTGCTCAGCGATATTTGCAAGATTGAAGTAGGTGGTGAAGGCTCGCACCAACTCCATTTTCTCGATAGTTGTAAGTTCGACAAGTTCTTCTGTTGCATCACCAGTTCGCACTTTATGACGGACGCGCTCGACGAGTTCCAGTAATCCCGCATCGCGCTGGCGCACCAAAGTCTCACCGAGGAAGTCACCGAGCATTCGCACATCACTACGGAGAGCAAGGTCGTCATCTTTTCCGTGCGAACTCATATAAACTCCTCACAGCTCCCTTGAAGGTACCCCCGGGAAACTTTCAATCGGGGCTTTTCGGCGTTGCTTCAGCGCTGAAGCGGAGTATGGAAGGAAGTCTAGATGCCCTCGGTGCTCCTTCGGCTGCTCGGAAGAAGCGAGGTGCTCAGTGACCCTAAGTGCACCGAGGTCGTGGTGCATCCATCTGCTCTATCCCTTGCCATCGCATCACGGGCAACGGAGCGATTCTTATTGGTAATCACCCACTCCTCGCGCGCTGAGAACGAGATTGCCACTTATCTTCGTTCGCTCATGGGCGAGGAGAAGGTGGCGCAGTTCCCTGCTTGGGAGACACTGCCCCACGAGCGACTGAGTCCACAGAGCGACACTGTGGCTAAGCGAATCAAGACGCTACATCTTCTTTTGGAGATGAGACGGGGTCGCGAGAGCAAACTTCGAGTTGTCGTCACTCAAGTACGCTCCTTGCTACAACCGGTAATCGCGTCCGAGAAGTTCAACTCGCTCATGATTGAGCAAGGTGCGATCAAGAGCCAACAAGAGATAATTGAGAATCTGGTTGCGATGGCATATCGCCGTGTAGATCTGGTCGAACGTCGTGGTGATTTCGCCGTTCGTGGTGGCCTGATCGACGTCTTTCCTACCGATGGCGAGCACCCAGTTCGAATCGATCTCTTTGGTGATGAAGTCGAGGAGATCAGGTTCTTCTCTATCTCAGATCAAAGATCGATGAAAGACGTTCAAGCGAGCGTAGAACTCTTGCCGGCGAGAGAGCTCTTGATTACTCCCGAGGTCAAGCAGCGGGCTCTAGCGATTGCCGATCGTTTCGTCGAAGTACAAGAGATGGCATCCAAGATCGCAGCCGGTTCTTATGTTGATGGAATGGAATCGATCTCTTCACTCCTCGCCGATCGATTGGTTCCACTTTATGAGTTGCTGCCACCATCGAGTGAATCCATCCTCGTCGAAAGCGCTCGCATTCGAAGTCGAGCTCTCGACCTCAAAGAGACCGATGAAGAGTTCTTGGAAGCGGCATGGTCAAGCGCGGCCAATGGAGGAGAGACACCGCTTGACCTACGAGAGGTGCTGCGTGGCTCGAGCTTTCTCGACTTGGAAGAGGTCTTGGAGTCCATGCAGAATCACGGAATCTCAGCTCGCAAGTTCGATAGTTATGCCTCACAGACTTCAAGGCCAGCTTGGATGATCAGCGGAGTCGAGAACTACAAAGGCAACGTCGATCTAGTAGTAAAGGATCTCAAGTCATGGATTGATAGGGGATTTCTTGTCTTCCTTGGAGCAAGCGGTGGCGGACTACTGAAGCGTTATGACGAGATGCTCTCTGAGCATCTGGCAACTACTTTCATAACCAATGGGGATCAGGCACCTGCGCAAGGTCTGATCCACCTAGTCAAGACACCGCTTCGACATGGCTTCATCGCCGAGGATGCCAAGGTCGTATTCCTGACCGATCGGGACATAACAGGGAGAGGAACGAGTGATTCGACTCTTGTAGATACCTCTCGCCTGCCGTCACGGCGACGGAAAGAGATCGACCCGCTCTCATTGAAGCGAGGCGACTTCGTCGTCCACGAACAGCATGGAATAGGCAGATTCATCGAATTGACCACGCGCTCCGTAGCAGGGGCAGAGCGTGAATACCTCGTGATCGAGTACGCACCGGCACGTAAGGGTCTTGCTGGTGATCGAATCTTCGTTCCGTCAGATTCCCTCGATGCGATATCGAAATACATCGGGGGCGAGTCACCGTCTGTTCATCGCATCGGCGGTAGCGACTGGATCAAGAGCAAAGCGAGGGCGAAGAAAGCGATACGCGATATCGCCAAGGAATTGATCAAGGTTTATGCAGCTCGTGTCAGTATGCCCGGGTTCGCGTTTGCGCCTGACACGAATTGGCAACGTGAACTTGAAGATGCCTTTCCCTATGTAGAGACGCCAGACCAGATCTCAACGATAGAAGATGTCAAACGAGATATGGAGTCTGATCGACCGATGGATCGTCTGGTCTGTGGCGATGTTGGCTATGGAAAGACTGAGATTGCAGTTCGTGCAGCATTCAAGGCAGTGCAAGACGGAAAACAGGTTGGCATCTTGGTACCGACCACATTGTTGGTGCAACAACACTTCGTAACCTTCACTTCTCGATACGCAGGTTTCCCCGTTCGCGTGGCAGCGCTATCGAGATTCAATTCACCGACAGAGTCAAAGGAAGTGCTTCGAGGGCTTTCAAATGGCAGCGTTGATGTAGTGATAGGCACGCATCGTTTGCTCTCGAAAGATGTGGTCTTCAAGGACCTTGGTCTGGTAGTGATTGACGAAGAGCAGAGATTCGGAGTCGAACATAAGGAAGCTTTGAAACACCTAAGGGCTTCGATTGATGTGCTGGCTATGAGTGCCACCCCCATTCCTCGAACGCTTGAGATGGCCATCACTGGTATCCGAGAGATGTCTACGATCACGACGCCACCCGAGGAGCGACACCCGATTCTCACTTTCGTCGGTCCCTATGATCCGAAACAGGTGACTGCGGCAATACATCGAGAACTGCTTCGAGATGGTCAAGTCTTCTACCTTCACAATCGAGTCGAAAGCATCGATGAGGTTGCGGCGCGTCTTCGCCGATTGGTGCCAGAAGCTCGAATCGCTGTCGCTCATGGACAGATGAGTGAAGTGGCTTTGGAACAAGTTGTTCTCGCTTTCTGGAATCGTGAGTTCGATGTGCTGGTCTCCACTACAATCATCGAGAATGGGATAGACGTGGCGAATGCCAACACCTTGATTGTCGACCGCGCCGATCTCTTCGGGCTCTCGCAGTTGCATCAACTTCGGGGACGCGTTGGACGTAGTCGTGAGCGCGCATATGCCTACTTTCTCTATGACGGAAATCGACCTTTGAGTGAACTGGCTCATGATCGGCTTACGACTATCGCAACGAATACCGACCTCGGTTCGGGGATGCAGGTCGCCCTCAAAGATTTAGAGATCCGCGGCGCTGGAAATCTCCTAGGCGGCGAACAATCAGGTCATATCGCAGATGTCGGCTTTGATCTCTACATGAGGATGGTCGGTGCGACGGTCGAAGAGATGAAGATCGCACTGGGTTCGAAGATGAGAAACGAGCCGATCCATCGAGAATGCAAAGTTGAGATACCAGTCACCGCACACCTTCCCGATGATTATGTGACAGCTGATCGACTTCGCCTTGATATATATCGCCGTCTAGCTAATTCGAATAAGGATGAAGAGATCGACGAGATTGCAGGCGAGTTGAAAGATCGTTTTGGTGAGTTGCCAGTGCAGGCGATGCGATTACTTCGAGTTGCCCGAGTGAGAAATCGAGTTCGTGAGCTTGGTATCACAGAAGTGCTCTGGCAGACGCATCACGTCAAACTCTCATCCATCACTCTTGCTGAATCGAAAGAGTTGCGAATCAAGCGACTTTATTCTGGTTCGATCTATAAGCCACAGAGCCAGGTCCTGCTTGTGACCCATAACCTTGATGGTTGGCTTGCCACGATGAGTGCGCCACGTAGCGCATCGGCTAAGGTTGCCCACGTTGATGCGGGAGAGAATCAAGATCGCGAGTTAGTGATACTCGAGTGGCTTGAGAATCTCTTGCAGTCGTTCTCTCAATGAACCTCTAGATCCGAAGGGTTGCGATGAAACTGAGATTGAGGACATTCGCTGGTCTATCCCTATCCCTACTTCTGCTCCTCACTGGGTGCGCAAAGATGGATGCAGCGGCAGTCATCGGAGATTCAGAGATCACTCTTGAGACGATACAGACGAGCATTACTTCAGTACTGGAGGAACGAAAACTTGTTGACACAAGCTCGATGGACTTGGCCACTGGTGATTACTTAACTCGGACCCAAGCCCAGTTCCATATCTCCGTGGTCTTGCTCCAGAAAATTGCTGATGAATACGGTATTGATATAGCGAATACCGATATCGAACTGGAATATCAGCGAGTAGTTCAGCAGGTCGGCGGCGAAGAGGGTCTGCCAATGGCGCTGGCTGGCGCATCAATCGCCAAGGATGATTTCAGGACTTACATCAAGACTGCGCTCATCTATCAAAGGCTTGCTGAAGCGCTGGTCGCACAAGGAATTCCTCAAGAGCAGGTGGGCTCGGCTCAGCAATCGCTGATCGTTGCAAAAGCTGAGGAGTTAGGTGTTGTGCTCAATCCGCGCTTTGGTATCTGGGATAAAGAGAACGCCACCATCCAACCTGGTGGCGATAGCAACGGCGCTGTAGAGAACGAAGAGTAATTAGTTCCTCTGATGAGCGAAGATGTGAAGGCACTTGATCATCTTCGCCAAGTAATGGATCGCCTTCGATCACCGGGTGGGTGCCCGTGGGATGGCGAGCAGAGCCACTCTTCGTTGCTCACCTATCTCCTAGAAGAGTCATATGAGTTCATCGATGCCGTCGAACGTGACGATCGCGATGCCATGGTCGAGGAACTTGGCGACCTCTTGCTCCAGGTCTTTTTCCATGCCCGAATTGGCCAAGAGCGAAGTGATCGACCATTTGATGTCGACGAGGTTGCAAACCAGGTCGCTACAAAACTGATCACACGCCATCCGCACGTCTTTGGTGACCTCAAGGTCGATTCATCTGGCGAGGTAGTGGCCAATTGGGAGCGAATCAAGAACGAGGAGAAGAAGCGAACCGACATTTTCGATGGCGTCCCCCTGGGCCAACCTGCACTCTCACTTGCGGCCAAGGTTCTGCTCCGCGCACGAAAGAATGGTCGAGAGTTACCAGAGAAGGTCAGCGACGAGCTTGCTGCTTCGCAAGCTTTGAACAAGGACGAATTGGGGGATGCGCTCTTTCGACTCATCTCGCTCGGGGTATCGAGAGGCCTTGATCCTGAAGATGCACTTCGAACTGCAACGAAGCGCTATATGGATACGGTGGATCGAAGTATTTGATTCACCTTTGATGTAAGAATCACTGAGATAAGATTCGCATCTTGGCTTGATCTATAGAGATATGGAATATCTGCGGGGGATTTGATGGCATCGATAGTTTCATTGATTTCACGCGAAATCCTGGATTCGCGGGGAAACCCCACGGTAGAGGTAGAAGTAACTTTAAGCGATGGTTCTTCAGCTCGCGCTGCTGTCCCAAGCGGTGCATCAACCGGAGCCTTTGAAGCGGCGGAACTTCGTGATGGAGGTTCGCGCTATCTGGGCAAGGGCGTCTTGAACGCAGTCTCCAACGTCGTCAAGGAGATCGCACCCGCCATCATGGGTCTTGATGCCAAGAATCAACGAGAGATCGATGAAGTGATGATCAGAGTTGATGGGAGCGAGAACAAATCTCGTCTCGGTGCCAATGCGATACTCGGCGCTTCGCTCGCTGTTGCACGCGCCGCAGCCAGAAGTGAGAATCTTTCGTTCTACAAGTTCATAGGTGGCGCCAAGGCCTCAACCCTTCCGGTTCCGATGATGAACATCCTCAATGGCGGGGCACATGCAGATACAAATGTTGATATCCAAGAGTTCATGATTGCGCCGATTGGCGCAAGAAATTTCTCGGAGGCGTTGCGCTCTGGGGCAGAGATCTACCATCAACTCAAGGCCGTGCTGAAGAAGTGTGGACTTGCCACATCGATAGGCGATGAGGGGGGCTTTGCGCCGAACCTAGATAGTAATCGCGCCGCGCTTGATCTGATTCTGGAGGCAATCGAGAAGGCGGGTTATCGCGCAGGTCGAGATGTAGCGCTCGCTCTCGATGTTGCCGCGACTGAGTTCTACAAGGATGGAAGATACGAATTTGAAGGCAAGAGGTTGAGTGCAGCGGAGATGATCGACTATTACCAAGGCTTGGTCGATAGCTATCCACTCATCTCTATTGAGGATCCACTCGCTGAGGATGATTGGAGCGGTTGGAAGGATATGACGGTGCGTCTAGGCGATCGAGTGCAGCTCGTTGGTGATGACCTCTTCGTCACCAATCCCAAGCGACTGAGTAAGGGAATCGAGAGTGGAACTGCCAATGCGATGCTAGTCAAGGTCAATCAGATTGGTACTTTGACTGAGACTCTCGATGCAGTCACCATGGCGCATCAAGCGAATTTCCGAACCATGATGAGTCATCGAAGTGGCGAGACTGAAGACACCACGATTGCTGATCTTGCCGTCGGTCTTGAGTGTGGTCAGATAAAGACTGGTGCGCCGGCGCGAAGTGAGCGAGTGGCAAAGTACAACCAGTTGCTCAGGATCGAATCTGAACTTGGCGATAGAGCGATCTACGCAGGTAAGGCTGCATTCCCACGATTCCAAGGATGACCAAACGAAGTCGTCAGGAGCGAGTTGAATCCGGGCGAACTCTTATCTTCTTCGTAGTCCTTTTCATAGTTGCCATCATGGTTGCACCGCCGCTACAACATTATTTTGTACAGCGTGCGCAAATCAACGCCCTTGAAGGAGAGGTTGCTGAGGCGAAGGAAGATCTGGAGCGAGCAGAGGCAGAGCTACAGAAGTGGCGAGACCCGGAGTACATCAAGTCACAGGCACGCGATCGACTCCGCTTTGTCATGCCAGGTGAAAAGCAGTACATCGTCCTAGGTATCCCCAAGAAGAGCATCGCGAAGCAAGAGAGCGCTGCGCCAATAGCTCAAGACTTTCCGCTAGGAATCCCTTGGTACTCAAGGCTTCTCTCCTCAATCACCGCAGTTGGCTCTCGTGAGTGATGCACTCGCTCGATCAGACCTTGAAGCGATCGCGAAACAATTGGGGCGAGAGCCACGTGATGTCCATCGGATAGCGCATCGCTGTCCATGCGGGGATCCCGATGTCATCGAGACGCCACCAAGACTGGAAGATCAAACGCCATTTCCTACGCTCTACTACGCCACCTGCCCACGACTCACTTCAGCAATATCGACGCTTGAGGGAAGTGGAGTGATGGCCGAGATGTCGGATGAGTTGGAAGTGGATGCGGATCTTGCTGGTCGCTATCACGCGGCACATGATGACTATCTTGCAACGCGGGATGTACTTGCACGACAACTTGGAATTGATGCTCCAGAGATCGAAGGTATATCGGCAGGTGGAATGCCAGATCGCGTTAAGTGTCTTCATGCACTGATCGCACATTCACTTGCAGTCGGTGAAGGAATCAATCCGATAGGAGACCGCGCTCTCAAGGCGCTGGATCCTTGGTGGTTAAAGGGGAGTTGCCGTGGCTAGGGTGGCTGCAATTGATTGCGGCACGAACTCAATTCGATTGCTGATTGCAGATGTTTCGGGTGGGACGTTGCGCGAGATCACGCGCGCCATGGAGATAGTTCGCCTTGGTGAAGGAGTCGATCGAACTGGAAGATTTGATGAGAAGGCGGTCGAGCGAACCCTTCTTGCTCTCGATGGTTTTATCGAAGAGATGCGACGACGTGGAGTGGAACGAGTCCGATTCTGCGCAACCAGTGCCACGCGTGATGCATCAAATCGCGAGATATTCGTCGATCCGGTGCGCGAGCGACTCGGTATCGAGCCAGAGGTGATTCCTGGCAGTGAAGAGGCGGCGCTCTCTTTTCTTGGCGCCACCAAGGAATTCAATTCGGATGAGGGCCCTTTTCTCGTCGTGGATATCGGGGGTGGTTCAACTGAATTCGTCCTTGGGGGTAAGGAAGTCGCCTCATCTATAAGCGTCAATATCGGTTGTGTCAGGATGGCCGAGCGACACCTTCATTCCAATCCGCCATCGAAAGAATCGCTAGAGCGCGCGATTGTCGATATAGATGCTGCAATTGCGAGGGCAGGAGAGCAGGTTGATTTTCTCGCCGCTAAGAAATTGATTGCAGTTGCGGGAACCGCAACCACTGTGGCAGCGGCATCGCTCGGACTTGAAAGCTATGACAGATATGCAATCCATCTAGCTGAAATCTTGGCCCCAGAGGTTCATCGGGTTGCACAGATGTTTCAGAGCATGGGTAGGGAAGAGATCGCAGAACTTGGATATATGCATCCAGGTCGGGTCGATGTCATTACCGCTGGATCGCTAGTGCTCTCTCGAATCCTGTATGCAACGGGTGCACCTTCATTTATCGCGTCAGAGTCAGATATTTTGGATGGGATTGCGCTATCACTTGGTGGCGTTGATTAGCAAGGTGAAGAATCTCGCGCTACTTCAAAAGGAAGTCATTGAATGTAGACGTT
>Ga0194119_10000807_pt1 | contig 58811 bp, 61 predicted proteins | sample TA2MahC100mmetaG_FD_148620 | JGI IMG/M metagenome (GOLD analysis project Ga0194119, IMG submission 148620) | Freshwater microbial communities from Lake Tanganyika, Tanzania - TA2015018 Mahale Deep Cast 100m | ecosystem: Environmental > Aquatic > Freshwater > Lake | place: Tanzania: Lake... | reverse complement strand
AAGCAAAAAGGAGGTCGATCTCACTCTGTTGGAAATGTCTCTGGGGATCGATGGTGCCAATCGCCATGACTCCAATGACCATGTCTCTGACGATCAGGGGAACTCCCATGACTTCTTTGAAATGAAGCGAGTCCAGCTCGGTCATCCGATTGGCATGGCCCTCATAATCCTTGTAGAGCACAGGGCCCTTCCTTTTTAATACCTCCCCCACGATGCCCTGCGAGGAAGGTGAAAATTCTTTGCCCATAAAAGATTCCGGTAACCCATCGATGATGACGTTCACATAGGTCTGTTTTCGATTGTCCCAGAGGGCAACCGATCCGCCCTCAACCCTCAAAAGTTCGATGGCGCTCTTTACGATCTTTTGGAGAATCACTTTCAGTTCGAGGCGGGAGGCAATCTCCTGGCTGATCGAGTAAAGCGTCTTCTGCTCTTCGAGTCGCCTGACATTCTCTGTATAAAGGGAAGCCCTCTCCAGAGCGCTGCTGATGATCTGTCCGATCGAATTTAATAAGTTTCGGGTAGAGGGAATAAACTTATCAAATTCCTTTCGAGCAATATTAAGAGTTCCATATATTTTCTCCCTCGTTCTAAGGGGAATGACCGCCAGGGATTTCAAGCCTTCTTCGATGGCAAAAGGAATCGCCTCCGAGTAACCGGGATAGTCTTCGATGAAGAGGGGTTCCCCTGAAAGCGCAACCTTTCCTGTTGCTCCTTCGCCCAACTTCAATCGCTTCATCCCCTTTGAAAAAGCCATTGAAAATCCCTTGTGGGCCACATAGATCAGTTCGTTGGTTCCTTCCTTCAGGAGGTAGATGCCCACCGACTGAATTTCGGTCATCTCTACAATTTTATCCAGGCTCCTGTTGAGAATCTCATCCAGGTCAATCGATTCATTGACAGTCTGGCTGATGGCATTGAGGATCGACAGCTCGCGGTTGAGCCTGATGATCTCCTCTCCTTTATTGCTCTTCTTCTCACGCTTCATATGAGAATTTCTTCCTTCCTTTACCCTGTTAGAAAAAATGCTCTACTCCGTTTCGCGCCTTGCGTTGTCGGGGCTTGAATTCTAACAGGGTTCAATCCACCAGGATCAATCCAAAGATATTCTGTGTCTCTTCTTGGGTTCGCACGACCTGGATGGGAAATCCGTTTTCCCTTGCGGTTTGAAAAACATCCACTCCACAGGCCTCCATCGAAGGCCTTGCCTCGTATCCGTGCTTGCAAGCACTGTTCAAATCGCACTCCTTACAAAGGCGGCAAGGCCCGGAGGTCATACTCCAAGCTTTATAATAGCCTCCGAGAAAAATATCAATCTCAAGTCGAACAACCATCTCATTAAAGTGTTTTGCCACTTCCCTCCTCTTGGGAACATGTGGAATGTGACGGTGAAGCAAAATCGCCTTCTGATAGGAATCGATCACCCTCCGGGTAACCTCGGGCGTAGGGCTATGAGGAGGACAGCAATGGCTTCGTCCGAATCCCGGACATCCGAACTGACATTTCAATCGGACCCATTCGGCTGTCGCAATCGAGCCGGTATTGATCACCTTTGCTCCGTCGATCCCCCTCTCAATAGCAAGTTTGCAATACTCCTCAATGGGCTGCATCATAACTCCGATACCCTCCTTTGCCAACCATTGTGACAAACCTTATATTCGAGTTCATATTCAAAATTCCAATCACCAAATCCCAAGCTCCAAATAAGTTCCATTGGATCAATTTCCAAATAACCAAACTGGAATTTCGGTCATTGAAACTTTGGTTATTATTTGATTATTGGTGCTTGGAGCTTGGTTATTGTCGTCTATTTCCCTGTTCCTCCCAGGTCCCTCATCTCTCTCTGGGCTTCCTCTCTTTCCAGGCTTCCTCTCTCCAGCCAATCGAGGGAGATCTTGTAGTGATGCACGGCGTTCTTATATTCACCCTTTAATTTAAAAAAGTTAGCAAAATAAAAATGGGACAATCCCTTCTGGCCCATTCTTCCGTAAACGGAACCCAGGCTATGGTTAACATCGATCCACTCGGGATAGTTCTTTTTCACCTCCAAGAAGAGCGGCAGGGCCCGAGAAAAATCTCCTTTCTCCTGAAAACACCTGCCCAGGTAATAGACGCTCAATAGATCATCATTCCGGTCATCATTGATCTTAGAGAGTGAGCGAACGGTCTCGAAGTTTTTAATCGCCTGGTCTATCTTCCCAGAAAAAAAAGAGGTGATCCCCAGTTCCCTTAATACATCCCCATCTTTGGGAGCCAGTGAAAGTGCATGATGCAAAACCTCTATCGACTTATCTAATCGTCCTATCTTTCGGTAGGCAAGCCCCAGACCATAATGGGCCTCTACACCCTGCGGGTTGGAATCGACCAGAGATTGAAAGTGATTGATCGCCACATGGGCTTCTCGCTCCTCCACAAACGCCTTGACCTGAATCTTCCGATAAATTCCGGAAGTTTTAAAAGGTCCAGTTGGTTTGGGTCCGGTCTGAAGGAGGTTTTCCATCATAGCAATTCGGTCTCCGATACCCGGGTGGGTTGACAGATAAGTCGGAATTCCTGGCCCTGAGGTGAGACTGTGTTTATAAATTTTATTCATAAAGGCGATGAGTCCATTGGGGTCATAACCCGCCCGGATCATGTATTGAAGACCATTCTGATCAGCTTCAACCTCCATCTCGCGGGTATATTTCAGGGCAAGGGCTTCTGCGGTTGCCATTGCCGTTGCGGCTACCGCCTCGCCCGCTTTTCCGCCTCCTCCTAAAAGCATCCCTGCGATGATGGCTGCCATGGAGGCAATGTTAAGCCTTTTCGACCTCTCGATCATCTGCGCCACATGTCTTGCCATGACATGAGAGATTTCGTGGCTGAGGACTCCTGCGATTTCCTGTTCACTCTCTGTTGAGATTAAAAGCCCGGTCGTCACAAAGATGTGGCCTCCTGGAATGGCATAGGCATTGGGGTCTCTTCCAACGATTAAATAGAATTTGAAATCAAAAGGAGTTGAACCCACCTGAGCAACAAGAGATTGACCGATCGTGTTGATAAAGTTCTGCAAGGTCAGGTCCCTTACCCAATCGACCTTCTTCTCCATTTCGAATAGGATCTTCTTCCCTAACTTCTTCTCCTCTTCGATGGTCATCGCCCCTGAGATGGTTGCAAAATGAATGAAGAAGAAGCAGAGGAAAAGAGAGGTAACCCAAATGATGTTTTTTATTCGAGGGGACATCTTCCTGTTTTTTTGAAATCTTGTTTGGGTGGGGTTAATCTTAACATGTTCTCTATTCTCAGACAATAAAAAAACCCTATATATCCTCTCCATTTGGGTGGGGTTTGGATGGTGGGAGTAAGAGGATATATAGGGCTATAAATTCTTTAGTTAAGCGCTATCCGCTATGCTCGAAGCTCTTAACTTCTATTAATGTTGCAAACAAGGATGATAAAGAGTCACTCCTCCGATTTTTTCAGCCTTCCACGTGAACCAGCTAAAACTTTTTTTCAAAAATTTTCCTTCTTTCCTGATGACTCTTTTCTTTCCCCTTTTTTTCGGATAAGGCCCGTATCGATCCCAGATATTCTCTTTCATAAGCCTTCACCCCCCTTTTGTTTCTTCCTTAACCCCTCCCTACCCCCGATCTAACGCCCCCGTCCCCCCCTCTTAATCTATGAGGGGGATGGGGGGAGTTATAAACAAGAGGAAGTGAGGTGGGGCCAGGTTACATTCCTTTCCAGTTCTTAATCGATTCATTCATGTCCTGAATGGCGCCGTAAACCCGTTTAACGCTCAGCGGTTCCCTCTTCTCCCTGTGCATTGGATAGACTCTGCCACCGCCTGAATTTCTCGTCTCGTCGAAATCCTTCAGCTCCCGCTCTTGTTCAGCTTTGATCTTCTCCAGTTCCAGACCATGTTCCAATTCCATCTCATGTTCGGTCAGGTTCCCATCGATCCAGGCCCAGCTCATGGGATAGACATCCGGGTTAAAAATGACGGAGTAAAAATGCCAGACCAGAATGGTCAGGGTCGCAAGGATGGCCTCGTAAAAATGGATGGCTCGGGCTACATCAAAGGTCCACATCGGAAAGAAGAAAAGCCATTCTTCCTTGAACCAGAGGATGAAGCCGGTAACGGTCATCACGATGGTCCCCCAGATCAACCCTAAATATTCGAGCTTTTCACGGAAATTGAATCGCCCCATCTTGATCACTTTGGCGGGACGGTTGATAAAGAGGTTATTTTTAAGCGTCTCCCAGAGGTCTTTGGCATCCTTGAGCACGGGAATCATATCGATCGCAATCCTTCTCCCCCTCGCTGTAAACGCCAGATACAGAAGGTGATATCCTCCCAGGGTAACGGTAGCGATTCCGGAGAGCCGATGGAGAAACCCTCTGAAAGTCATGCCCAGCGGAACATCCGTAATAGGAGAAGCCCAGAAGGCTTCCGGATATTTCAAAGCGAAACCGGTGATCACCAGAATCGTAAAGTTGATGGCAAGATTGATGTGTTGAATTCTTTCATTCAATGTCATCCTGAGATATTTTTTCGACATAATCTTCGACTCCTTGAGTTAAGGCTTTCGATCGATGGTCTTCCTCAACCAATCCGTGAAATTGAAGAAAGTCAATCCTCCGATGACCGATACGATCAGGATAATGTAAATGACCCTCACCCACCCTACCGCCTTCTCTCCGAAGTCTGTTCCTTTGATGTCAGCAAGGGTATGAATTTTTCCCTTGGCAAAGTTTATGGAGGCTTTGGGGTGACAAACGCCACAGGTCTTCTGAAGATTATCCTTGTGGATCATTGACTTGGGGTCAGAGGAGGAACGGATGTCATGGACGCCATGGCAGCTTGCACAATTGGCTGAAAAAGTATCTCCACCCCGGTAAGAAAGGCCATGGAAGCTATCGTAATAGGATTTGACAGGTTTTGTAGTAAAACGATACTCCTTTGTAATCTGTTCAGCCGCATGACACTGAGGGCAGGTGGTGATGGCGATCTTCCTTTCATGGACCGCTGACTCCGGATCAGTCCTGGGCTTAATCCCATGCGTTCCATGACAGGTCGTACAGGTCGGATGATTGGGCCTCCCCCTGAAAAGCCCCACCCCATGGACGCTTTCACTAAACTGCTTACCTTCTTCGGAATGGCAGGCTCCGCAGGTCTGAATCAGATTGGTTCGATACGTCGCTGATTTCGGGTCGGTAAGAGGGATCACATAATGGTGTCCGTGACACTCTTTGCAGGAGATCTCCGCTTTTATACTATGGACACTTGTTTTATATTTTGTCTCCGACTCTTCGTGGCATGTCCCGCAATCCACCTTACGGTCAGCCTTCTTGACCCCTTTTGAAGCATGGGAGTCATCGAGGATCCGAGTGTGACAATCGGTGCAGGCAACATTCCCATGAACCGATTTCTTGAACTGATCTTCCGAGACAAAGAGAGAAACTTTGTTTCCCCGGTCATCTTTTTTAGATAGATTTTTATCCTGATGACAGCTGAGGCACTTTGAGTTATCGCCCCAGGCTGTTTCTCCAATGATCCCGTAAACCAATAAAAGAGAAAAGAGTCCTAAGGGGACGATCCATAACTTTTTCTTTGTCCACATCATGCTGGAACCCTCCCTGGAATTAGAAACGGAAAAAAACCTTCCTTCACATTCTCCCTCTCAATCTTCTCGAAAGCACATCCGATGGCTGACTTAACCTCCTCCAGATCCACCGGCTTCATGGCTTGATAAAATATCCCTGCTCCTCTAAGGCGTTTGACCAGACCGAGAGAAACTTCTGATGAAATAACAATGACCTGAGTTTTTTCGCTGATATTCCTGAACAGCGGAACCAGGTCAAACGCCTTTACCCCCTCTATCTCATCCTCCAGCAGGACAACAGGGGTATGTCCTTTTCTAATCTTCCGGATCATCTCGCTCACGCGATTGGCCGTCTCCACCTTATATCCAATATCGTGTAAAAAAGTCGAGAGCGAACTGACTAACATATGATCCTGATAACCGATGAGGATTGTTTTTGATTTCATTGGTTTCTCTCATTCAACCCTGAATACATCCTTTCCGATTGAATTCAGGTGAACCTGATCTCCTGGAGGCTAACCCTTCGTTTAGGTTGCCTCAACAGGCACTTCGTTCCGCCTCGTTGATACAAAACTTGTTCCGATGAAGGAGGATAAAAGGATCCCTGCTGGAATGAGCTGGGCTAAAACGATAATGATCCCAAAAGTGAGAAAGAACCAAATCCCCACGAGCCCAATTCCTCTGATCCCTCCTGCATAGGCAATCCCCAATGAAAAGACGGAAATCGCCGTCACCAGGATAAAACTTAATAGGATTAGAATCTGTTTCAACTTTTTACTCATTCTTTGCTCCGATACTAATTTCATCTTTCTAAACAAATTCTTAACTCTTATTTTAAAATTATCTCTTTGCTGGTGCTGGTTCATATCCGGGAAGGCTCACTTTTTCTTCAGCGGCTCCCTTTTCCGGTGCCTTCTTCTTCGCGATCAGACCTGTCGTCGTTCCTATGAAAGTGAAAAAGAGAATGGCGGCAGGGATCAATTGAAGCAGAACGATAATAGCTCCAATGATGACAAAAACCCAGAGAGCTACTCCCGCATCCTTCATGCTAATTGATCTTGCGTACGCCGGCGTGGAAATGAGACTTAAAAGCCCAACCATTAAAACAGCGGAGAAAACTTTGAAACGTTTTACCATCCTAACCCCCCCTTTCAGTTAAGTCAGCTTTAAAGACTGCATTTCGTATGCCAACGTTAAACCTCATTTTTTATTTTCTCTAATGATTTGATTTTATTTATTTTTTATTAAATCTAAAAAAATTTAAAAAAGCTAAATGTATATTTTTTATATTCATTTTTAAACAAAAAGATTGAACAAAAATTCACTAATTATAAGAAATAATTGATTTTCCAGAAAAATATTTATTTTATACTTTTTAGCTTTTAAAAACCTAATGTGCGCGCAAGTATGGAGAAAGCAATGATGGGAATCAACCAGCAGAAAAATGCTATTATAAAACAAAGGCTTACGTCATCTGTTTCAATTTTTTTAATCTCTCCGTACTTTACAATTAGAATTAAACCAAGGGCACCAATCCCTACCACAACAATCGACCAACCCACAATCAGCCATTTAAAAAAATCTGACACTATGCTTCACTCTTTCTTGGAATATTTGAATGATGGTAAAAATTGCAGATTTCAGATTTTAGGTTTCAAATTGAAGAGGTCCAATTTTAAATTTGAAATTTGCAATTTGAAATTAAATACCCAGTCTTCCATTATTCCACCGTTCCTTTTTTATTCGTCTCTTGCCCGTAGGCCATACTTTCTCATCAGAGCTTGAAAATTTGGCCGAAGCATCCCCACTTCTTCAGCAGCTTTCGTCACATTCCATTCATTCCGGTCCAGGGCCTTGATGACAAATGCCTTCTCAATATCTTCTACAGCCTTTTCTCTGAGCTGCTTTTTAATTTCCTTTAACTCATCACTGGTCGCCGGAATCGGGCTCTCCTTTGCCTCTCTCTCCTGCTGCCCGGGCAGGATGAGATGTTCAACCCGGACCATTTCTTCATCGATCATCACAACCGTCCGCTGAATCACATTCTCCAGCTCCCTCACATTGCCAGGCCATGGATATTTGATCAGTCTCTCCATCGCTTCGGGGGTAAACCCCTTGATCGTCTTGCCTATCTCCTCAGAATATTTTTTTAGAAAATGGACTGATAAATTCGGGATATCATCCTGACGGTCCTTAAGGGCAGGAAGATGGATGGGGACGATGTTCAAACGGTAATAAAGATCTTCCCGGAAGGTCTCTTCTTTGATCATCTTTTCCAAGTCCTTATTGGTCGCAGCGATGAGCCGGATGTCAACCTTTTTAGCCTTTGTACCTCCCACAGGCGTAAACTCTCTCTCCTGCAATACCCTCAGGAGTTTTGCCTGAATGGAGAGGCTGATATTCCCGATTTCGTCAAGGAAGACGGTTCCCCCATTCGCAACTTCGAAGAGTCCTGGCTTGGTCGTCACAGCGCCGGTGAAGGACCCTCGGATATGACCAAAGAGCTCGCTTTCCAGAAGATTTTCGGACAGGACCGCACAATCAACGGTCACAAATTGCTTGTCCCTTCTTGGACTGTTGAAATGAATCGCCCGAGCAATGAGCTCCTTGCCTGTCCCGCTCTGCCCATTAATCAGGACCGTGCTGTCGGTAGGAGCCACTTTTGCGATGACCCGGTAGGTCTCCTGCATCCTTTTGCTCTTCCCGACGATGTTATGAAATCCGTATTTCTCACTTAACTCCTGCCGCAGGTAGATATTCTCCAGAAGGAGATTCTTCTGGTCAATCGCTTTTTTCACAACGATGGAAACTTCGTCAGGAGTGAACGGCTTGGGGATATAGTCAAAGGCCCCCAACTTCATCGCCTCCACTGCGGTCTCCACCGTGGAAAAACCGGTGATCATGATCACAAACGTGTCCGGATACTCTTTGCGCATCGTCCTGAGGACTTCCATGCCATCCATCCCCGGCATTTTAAGGTCGGTGATGACAATATCAAAAGGGTTCTCCTTCATCTTCGCAAAAGCTTCTGTCCCGCTTAAAGCAATCTCAACCTCTAAACCTTCCTCTTCGAGAATCCGCTGACAACTCTCGCAGACAATCAGTTCATCATCGATAACTAATATCCTTGGATTGGACGTCATGAATCCCTCCTCCATCCCCATTTTGTCAATCATCTTACAACAAAATAAGAATCTCTTTCAATCTTCTTCACCGGTTGACTTTAACAGGCCCAACTCATCCAGCTTCTTCTCCAGTTCTCTTAAATCCGAGAGGATCGAGTTTCCATTTTTTTTACCCGAGCGGTCCAGATAAAACGCCTGAATGCCCAGAGACTGGGGAACCAGGTAGTCGAATTCATAGTGGTCGCCGACATGGACGATCTCTCCGGGCTCGGCCTCGAGGATTTCACAGATTTGCTGATAAAACTGAGTCGTTTTCTTAACCACCTTAAAATCAGATGTGGCAGAAAAGATGCGATCAAAATATTTTCCCATGCCAGTGACATCCATTTCTATTTCAATGAATTCCCTTCCCGCATTCGAGGTAAGCACTAAAGGATACTTCCCTTTCAAACGCCCCAGAATGAGAGGGGCATCCTGAAAAGCACTGATCTTATCAGCATACCGTCCCATCAATGTCTTCCATGTCTCATCGAATTGAAAGAGCCTGAACCAATACTTAATGTCATACCACTCAATCGCCCCTTCCCCGACCTTTTGGTATTCCCCCACGACCAGAGCCTTGGCTTCATCGAAAGAAAGACCTGTTTTATGAGCGTACAATTTAGGAATTCCATAGAGCCACACCCAGTCTGTGAACTCAGGATCAACCAGCGTCCCATCCATATCAAATGAAATGATTTTAGGCATCTGTAAACCCACTAAATTCGAAATCCGAATATCGAAACCCGAAACAAATCCAAATGTTCAAAATCCAAATGTCTTAAAATATTTTGTTTTGAACATTTACGATTCGGTCATTTGATATTGTTTCGAAATTCGCCACGGTACGGGCGGTCGAACCGACCGGATTTCGTGCTTCGTATTTAAATTCTTTCTATCAACACATCTCCGGCATCTCGAATCTCTTTTTCCAGATCAACGATCACGATGGTACGGATCGGCAGATACGCCTGTGAAGTGAAGATGGTAATACACCTTTTCTGAAACATCAATGAAGGTGCCTGAGGTTGATGGGACCGCACGAGTATGTTTTTCTGGTACCTTTCCATCAACCGATTAAAATAACCCCCTCCGAACCGGGGCCTGCCCCACAGATCTCCCAGGAGATCTCCATCACTTTCAACGAAGTCCCCCCAGACAATCCTATCCCAATCTGAATCTCCTGTTTCGATCCGATTGATCTCCTCCAGAGAATTCAATTCAGGGAGCGCACCGTGAAGAGCCATGATGCCATTGGCTGAAGTTGCGCATAAAGGTAATCTTGAAAAAACCCGTCCATACCTTGCCCTCTCATCAGCTAAGAGGGAATCCCAGAAATCGGCAGGGCGTAACTCCTTAACCATATGCCCCTCATGATTTCCAGAAAGGAGAAAAACTTCTTCAGGATGTTCGATCTTCATGCGAAGCAAATAATTGATATTCCCTTCGGAATCATCCCCGCGATCCACATAATCGCCCAGAAAGACGATCCGGTAAGGTTTTTTTAGGTAATAACGAAGGACCTGTTCGGAAGCTTCAAGATCTCCGTGCGTATCTCCCACAAAGACAACTTTCCCATGAGGAGGAAGATCAATCAACCTGGGTTGTTGAGCCAAAATGTTTTCTGCTTCCTGAAGTAGAGTTTTCGGATCCATGCTATCCCGGTACCACCTTCACATAAACCTGTCGATTCCTCGGTCCGTCGAATTCACAGAAGAAGATTCCCTGCCACGTTCCAAGCAGGAGTTTACCGGATTCGATGAATAGGGTTTGGGAACAACCCACAAGACTCGATTTGATATGGGCTGCTGAATTTCCTTCGGAGTGCTGATACTGATCCTCAAACGGAACAATCTGATTGAGCTCCATCAGAATATCTCGGGGGACGCTTGGATCGGCATTTTCATTGATCGTCACCGCCGCCGTGGTGTGGGGAGTATAGATCACACAGAGGCCATCGTTGACACCCCCCTTTTGGACAACCTCCAGAACCAGCCGGGTGATGTCAACCAACTCCGTCTGCTTTGAACTCCTGACCTGAAGGGTCTGGATCATCTCTTCCCCTCCTTTTTGATATGACACTAAATGATCCATTCTCATATCACATCCCAATGATAATCTCAATAAATTCCCAAACCATAGATCACTATGTGTTAGCCAGATCACCCCCCATTTAAAGGTTTTATTTGATTTTCCCTCCCCGATTTGATATTCTCTTAGCTAATTTGAGGTTTTCCTTAATTTCACAATGGTTGGCAAGGGAAGGGTGCAGTGGAAGAAAGAGACCGAAATCTAATTTTGGAGTTTAAAAAGCGTTTGCCACCAGATGTAACATCCCATATTCGCAAGGTTATCGCTTTTGGTTCTCGGGTTCGAGGCCAGGGGGACGAGGACTCTGACCTCGATTTGTTGGTTTTAATAGATCGGAAGGCTACTGGACTGGAAAGCAAAATAGAGGATATTGCCTACCAGGTCATGTGGGATCATGACTTTAAACCTATCATTTCGATCAAGCTCATAACAGAAGGCGGCTATCGTAATTCCTTAGCAGAAGGGTTCTCCTTCTATGAAAACATTGAGCGAGAAGGAGTTCCGCTTTGAAAAAGGAAGTCCAAAAACTTCTTGAGAAAGCGGATCATGCACTGGAAGTAGCCGAATCCCTTTTAAAACAGGGTTTTGCTCAAGATGCTGCGAGCAAGCTTTATTATGCGATGTTCTACGCAACCCAAGCCCTGCTCAAATCAGAAGGCATAGACGTAGTGAAACATTCTGCTGTTGAATCTGCCCTCGGTTACCATTTTGCTAAGACAGGCAGGATTGAGCCAAAGTATCATCGCATGCTGATCAATGCCAGAAAGGTGAGGGAGATTGTAGATTATGATATTCAAGAAGAAATCATTGAACCCACAGAGATATTGAAATCAGAAGACGGAAAAGAATTCGTAGCTGTAATGAAGGCAATGATATTGAAAACGTGAGAAGGTACCCCTGCAAAAGGTGGATGAATGCATGAATAAAAGGTTGATTGAAACCCCATTTTCCTCCAAGAGAACGGGGTTTTTTATTTGATTCACAAAATTCCCCTACTGATTCCCCCTTCCCCTCCAATGAAAAAGGATCAGGGTGAGGGTGGGGAAAATACTGACCGTTTACTCATCCGAAAATGATAACTGGGACCAAACATCGAAAAACTCCTGAAGAAGAGGAGCTTAGCAAAAAATTGACTGAGCTCGAGGAACTCGAATCGGAACTAATCCAGAGTGAATTAGATTTGGCAACACTTCATGTTGAATTGCGGACTTTTGAAATACGATACCTCCGCATTATCGGAGCTCGTTATGTAGAGTTAGATGAGATTAATGCACAAATAGCTGAGTTTCAGGCTCGGTTAAAACCTAAAAACAAAAATTTTAAAGAAATGGCCGAAGAGGCCCGCACCAAGGCTAATGAATCTGCGAAGGCTGCAGATATTGAAAAAAGGCCTCTGGAACGTGAAAGGTTCACACCATCAGAAGATCTAAAGAAGCTCTATCGTGAAGTGGCTAAAAGTGTTCACCCTGATCTTGCCAATGATGAGGAAGATAGGGGGCGTCGACAGCGGTTAATGGCAGAAGCAAATCAGGCTTACGAAGAAGGCGATGAGGCCCTCCTGGAGGCGATTCTCCGTGAATGGGAAACGAGTCCAGAATCTGTCAAAGGTGAAGGTGTTGGGGCAGACCTTGTCCGGGTTATCCGTAAGATCACTCAAGTCAAAGAACGATTAAAAGTAATTGAAGTCGAAATCGACCAACTGAAAGACTCCGATCTTTACCAACTAAAGGTGAAAGTGGAAGAAGCTGAAGATGAAGATAGAGACTTGTTGGAAGAGATGGCTATGCATTTAGACGAACAGATTGTTCTTGCCAGACAAGAACTGAAAAAAATGAAGGCTAAAAAGAGACGGAAGTTATGAGCAGTGATATAGATAAAAAGAAAAGAAGTTTAATCTATTCAGATAAAAGAGAAATCATAGAATATTCTTCTAACCTTATCAGAAGAGGATTAGAATTAGTTAGAGACATTAATCAGGTTGATTCAAATGATGCTGTTGCCTATTACAATCGGGGGTTTGCCCATTTGGAACAAGGTCAATATGAACTGGCGATTTCGGATTTCACAAAGGCGATCGAGATAAACCCGGGGTATGCTGAAGCCTACTTCTTTCGTGGGCTTGCCTATGGAATGAAAGGTCAGCACGATCAAGCGATCTCAGATTACACGAAGGCTCTTGAGATAAACCCAAGGTATGCTGAGGCCTACTTCTTTCGGGGGCTTGTCTATTGGGATAAAGGTCAATACGATCAGGCAATCTCTGATTACACGAAGGCTATCGAGATAAACCCGGGGTATGCTGAAGCCTATAACAATCGGGGGGCTGCCTATAAGAAAAAAGGTCAATATGAACTGGCGATCTCTGATTTCACAAAGGTTATTGAGATAAACCCGGGGTATGCTGCAGCCTATAACAATCGGGGGCTTGTCTATTGGGATAAAGGTCAATACGACCAGGCGATCTCTGATTACACGAAGGCTATCGAGATAAACCCGGGGTATGCTGCAGCCTATAACAATCGGGGGCTTGTCTATTGGGATAAAGGTCAATACGACCAGGCGATCTCTGATTTCACAAAGGCTATTGAGATAAACCCAGGGGATGCTGCAGCCTATAACAATCGGGGGGGTACCTATGGGGAGAGAGGTCAATACGATCAGGCGATCTCTGATTTCACAAAGGCTACCGAGATAAACCCGCGGGATGCTAAAGCTTACTACAATCGGGGGATAACCTTTAGGGAGAGAGGTCAAAACGATCAGGCAATCTCTGATTACACGAAGGCTATCGAGATAAACCCGGGGTATGCTGAAGCTTACTACAATCGGGGGAATACCTTTGGGGAGAGAGGTCAAAACGATCAGGCAATCTCTGATTACACGAAGGCTATCGAGATAAACCCGGGGGATGCTGCAGCATATAACAATCGGGGGCTTGTCTATGGAATGAAAGGTCAGCACGATCAGGCGATCTCTGATTTCACAAAGGCTACCGAGATAAACCCGCGGGATGCTAAAGCTTACTACAATCGGGGGAAAACCTATGGGGAGAGAGGTCAATACGATCAGGCGATCTCTGACTACACGAAGGCTATCGAGATAAACCCAAGGTATGCTGGAGCTTACAATCTTCGGGGTTTTATTTATTACTTTAAAGGAGAATATGAAAAATCTTTGAAGGATGTTAAAAAAGCACAAAGCTTAGGTTGCCAAATTTCTCCTCGGCTCCTTGAAGCACTCCGTAAGGCTTTGGGAGGAAAAAAGTAGATAAAAAAGCAATCAAAGGCAGATGATATGAACAGAAAGACCGAGCAAAAGGAAAACTTGTCCCCTTGGACAAATCATAAATGCAAATACAAACATATAATTTAACTATGCGACTAAAGTCTTGAACTGAGCTCAATACACAGGAGGTGATTTAAATGGATAAGGCCGAAAAAATTTATGAAAAAGGTCCAGGGTTCCTGAGAGATACTTTCCAATATATTTTCCCCGGCTGCCTCTTTTTATCATTATCATTTTTATTATTAATTTATTTTATTAATTGGGGGGAATTTAGAAAGGAGTTTATCTGTTTATTTAAGAATAATGCACCGAACATAGCATCTTTCATATTAGTGCTCTTTCTTTTCTTTCTGATATTTGGTTATTTATTGGGTGTTTTGTTCATGGAGGTTGGAGATATTTTAAATTGTTGTATAAAATACCGTTTGAGAAAAAAAACCTTTAAAGACGAAATGAAAATCGGGATTAATTCCCCTTTTATTCTTCTATATTATATTGAAAGATACAACTTATTGTCCTACACAAAGAGGAATATTGCCATCTCTTTTTTCTTCCTTTCGATTCTCTCAATTTGTTTTTATATTTCTCTTCCGTCCAAGTGTGGGTTTATTTATACTGCGATTATTGCGGCAATTTTATTTTTTCTTTTTATTTGGTTTGCCCATCGAGCTTATAAAGATTTCATTGAACGGATTGATGCTGCCTTGGAGATGCTTGAGTGCTTCAGTAAAAGGGAAAAATGAACTATTTTGCCTATGGTTCTAATATGAATTTGGACCAAATGAGGTATAGGTGTCCAGGAGCTAAAAAGATCGGAAATGGACACCTGAATAGTTACGAAATATGTTTTCCCAGAAAGAGTTCTTCTCGCCAAGGGAAGGGGGTTGCCAGTATTTGTGAAAAGGCGAGTTCTTATGTTGAAGGAGTAGTATTTGAACTTACAAGTGCAGATTGGAATAGCCTCGATAGATATGAGGATGTTCCGGACAGTTATACTAGAAAATTGGTAATTGTTTCAATGAATGATGGGAAGGAAATTGAAGCGGAGACCTATACTGCTATCCCCATGGAAGGTTATCCTTTCAAACCTTCAAAGCCATACATGGACCTTATAATCCATGGTGCAGAAGAGAATGGGTTATCAAGAGATTACATCGAGAAACTTAAAAATATTGAATTTGAGTAAGAATAAAGGATATTGTGGTTTCTGTAGGTTTAAAATCTTTCCATCTACCTGAATTTTCATATTAAAAAGTAATGAGTTAATTTTTACTAAAAAGGAAACAGAATGAAGGCGGTTTTTCGGATGTGGGGGAACACTCGGATGATTATTCTGGTGGCGGTCTGTGCAGCCATCTATGCAGCCGCACTCATCGCTTTCAAGACAGCTATCCCTTTAGTTCCCGGAATCACTGAAGTGCGTATTGCCAATATCTTTCCCATGGTCTTTGGACTTCTCTTCGGTCCAGCAGGCGCCTGGGGCATAGCCATTGGGAACCTCATCGGAGACCTTTTTGGCGGAACCTTTGGACCCGGTTCCATCCCAGGGTTTATCGGTAACTTCCTCTTGGGTTACCTGCCCTTTGCCATGTGGATGACTCTTTTGCCCATCACGCAAAGATCAAGGGAATGGAGGCCCGGAAATCTCTTTTGCTGGATCAATTACATTCTCATCGCCTTCATTTCAAGTGCAGCCTGTGGTGTTGTGATCGCCGCCGGGATCGATGCTCTTGGAATCGTTCCCTACACCGTGCTATCAAAAATCATCACCCTCAATAACACCATCGCCAGTTTAATCGGGGTTGTTCTCCTGACCTCTGTATTTGGTGTTGTCAGAGATCAGTTCGGACTCTTCTGGGCAGAGATCATGGAAGAAACAACCATCGGTCGACCGATTACTGGAATCTTCGGCGCCTGGCTGGTTACCATCGCTTCGCTTATCGGCATTTTGGGGGAAATGTTGGTTGACCTCCCTGCTGCCACGATTGGCTGGATGGCAACCCTGGCAATTATCATCGGAAGCTTCCTTCTTTGAAGGCTTGTGATAGAAAACTGGACAGCAATCTGAAATTTCAATATTTAAGTTAAAAACCAGGAGGGCAAATCCTAAACTCGAAATTCTAAACTCTAAACAAACCTAAAATTCAAAACTCTGAACCCAAAACTAAATTTTTTAAAATTCCAATTTTGAATTTTGAGTTTATTTAGGATTTAGTGTTTTGGATTTAGAGTTTGGGGCTTGGGCATCATCCAATGCGTCCTTTTCTTTCCATCCAGGACCTTAGTTTCACCTATCGCGGGAGTGACCGGCCTGCCTTAAAGAATATCAATATTGACATAGAAGAACCGGCCTTTATCGTGTTGATGGGCCATGGAGGATCAGGCAAATCAACGCTCTGCTGTTCACTCAATTCCCTCATCCCCAGATTCTTTCGCGGCGAATACCAGGGTCGTGTTCTCGTTAAAGGGAAGGAGGTTTCCCGTCACACTGTCCCTGAAATGTCACACCATGTGGGCATGGTCCTTCAGGATTTCGAATCTCAACTTTTTTCCACAAATGTCGAACTCGAAATGGCTTTCGGACCGGAAAACCACTGTCTTCCCCGGCAGGAAATCGGACGCCGCATCGAACAGTATTTGGCCTTTGTCGGTTTAAAACCTTTTCGACATCGTGAACCGGCCTCTCTTTCCGGAGGTCAGAAACAGAGGCTTGCCATTGGTTCGGTCTTATCCCTGGAACCGGAAATCCTTGTGATGGATGAACCCGCCACTGACCTCGACCCTGTAGGTCGGGAAGAGGTTCTTTCACTGGCAGATAAGTTTCGTCAGGAAAACCGAATCCTTCTCATGGTTGACCAAGAGCCAGAAACAGGACTCTCTGCAGATCAGATCTGGCTGATGCGAGAGGGGGAAGTGGTGACAAGAGGAAGTCCCGAAGAGATTCTCCCGGATCTTTCCAGACTCAAATCCTGTGGGATTAAACCTCTTCCGACAATAGAACTTTTTGAGAGAATGGGGTGGTCAGGTCGACCTCTGACTGTTGAATCGGCCATCAGCCTTATAGAGAAACGCCATCTCATCAGACAACGTAGACTTTTTCCCACGCCCCTTTCTCTGGAGGGCTCAATATCTTCTCCAATCCTGAGTGTAGAGGCATTAAGATTTATCTATCCACAATTTCAAACCGAAGCGCTTCGCGATATCAATCTGTCTATAAATGAAGGGGAGTTTGTTGCCCTCCTCGGGCAGAATGGGTCCGGAAAGACAACTCTCGCCAAACATTTTAATGGATTGCTAAAGCCCTCTTCGGGCCGCGTTTCGGTGCAGGGCAAATCCATTGCCGGCTACAGTCATCGAGAGCTTGCGCGGTTGGTGGGATATGTTTTTCAGAATCCCGATCATCAGATTTTTGCCAGAACAGTCCGGGAGGAAGTAGGCTTTGGTTTGAAAGCACTTGGTGAAAACCCACTGACCATTAGCAAACGGGTTGCCGATGCCCTGGAGCCCGTGGAACTTCAAGGATTTGAAGAGAAGAACCCTTTTGCCCTGACAAGGGGTGAACGTCAGCGCATTGCCGTTGCTTCTGTCCTGGCCACTCAACCCCGGGCGATCATTCTCGATGAACCTACGACCGGTCTCGACTATACTCAACAAAAAAATATGATGGAGATGTTAAGACATCTGAACCAGCGGGGACACACGATTGTCATCATCACCCATTCGATGTGGGTTGCAGCGGAATATGCTACACGGACCATCGTGATGAAAGATGGACTTATCCTTGCGGATGGGCGTACCCGGGATATTTTCGCCAACGAAGTCAGGCTGGATCAAGCATCGTTGCGTCCCCCTTCGATCGTGCGATTGAGTAACTGGCTGGGCACACAAGCTCTCACCGTAGAGCAGATGGTGGATGAACTACGCAAAATTTCAAATTCCAAGCACCAATAACCAAATAAATCCCAATGACCAATGACCAAAATTTTCTTAATTGGAATTTGGTGATTGGTTATTATTTGGAATTTGGGATTTGGGATTTGGTTATTGGAATTTCGAAACTTATTATGAACCTCTTCTTCTATCTCGATAACAATACCTGGCTTCACCGTCTTGACCCGCGAACCAAAATCATCGGGGTCATCCTTCTCTCATGCCTATGCCTCTGTTTCAATCATCCTCTTTATATGGCGACCATCAGCTTGGGTGTGGTCCTGATTGCCGTCTCATCCAGATCGCTCAGAAATCTCTGGTTACTCCGTTTCATCCTTCTCTTCCTCTTCCTATTTAGTTCTATCATGTGGCCCTTTTTTGCTAAAGGACCGACTCCTTTGGGATCATGGGGAATCATTCAGATAAGCAGGGAGTCGTTACTCTATGGTCTCGCCATGGGTCTGCGGCTTTCCACGTTCGTTGCGATCGGATTGATCTTCCTTTCTACGACTCGTAACGAGGAACTGACTAATGGGCTCATCCGTTCGGGAATCCCCTACCCTGTCGCCTTTGCCCTATCCACAGCATTAAGGCTGGTGCCGACCTTTGCAGGCGCTGGTGCAACCATCATCCAGGCACAGATCTCAAGGGGGTTGGACCTGGAGTCTGGTTCCATCTTCAGCCGTTTCAAAAAGTTCATCCCTCAGGCCGTCCCTCTTTTTATCTATGCTATCCGTCACACCCAACTCTTAGCCATCGCCCTTGAATCCAAAGGCTTCAGCCCTGAATCGAAACGAACCTTCTACCATGAACTCAGGATGAGCAGGGTTGATTATCTCACGATGGCCTTACTTCTGTTGTTCCTTGGCCTTGCACTCTATATCCGAATCGGATTAGGATTGGGGGTCATCCTGGCTGGACGGGTTTGAAGGACGGGTTGAAAGAAAAAATCAAAGCGATTATAAATGGGATATGAAATTGGAAGATAACGATTCTCGCTATTTGACTCCCACGGACATCATTGATAGCGATCACAAGATGATAAGAGAATTTGCAATGGAAACGGTGGGCAAATTGACCGATCCCATTGAGATGGCAACGAAACTCTATCTTGCAGTCCGCGATGGCATTCGGTACGACCCTTACTCACCTTTCTACTTGCCCAAACATTACCGTGCCAGTTTTGTGCTGAGGCGGGGAAGAAGCTTCTGCATTCCCAAGGCCTCCCTTCTCTGCGCATTGGCAAGAGCCTGTGGCATCCCTGCCCGGGTGGGACTGGCAACGGTACGGAATCATCTGGCCACCAAACAGCTTATCGATTTTTTAGGTTCCGATCTTTTTATCTCTCATGGTTTTGTGGAACTCTATCTGGGAGGAAAATGGTTAAAAGCCACTCCCGCATTTAACCGGGAACTTTGTTTGAGGCATCATGTCTCCCCCCTTGAGTTCAATGGCCGGGGGGATTCGATCTTCCAGCCCTATAACCTGCAAAATAAAAAATTTATGGAATATCTTGAAATTGAGGGAATCTTTACAGATATCCCTGTCGAACATATTGTGACCGGATGGAAAAAAGCGTATGGTGAGGATCGTGTGAATCGCTGGATCAAAGCATTTGAGGAAGCAGGGGAAGGCAGTCTCTCGAATTTTGAGGCCGAGGATGTGTTAGATGAGTGATGTTTTTAAATCTATTGAAATCCTGCGTAAAAATATGTATGGATAATAATCATACCTGGAGGAAAGAGGAATGGCCCAGAAAAAGGTCTTAGAAATTTTGAAGCTGATCGAATTCCTCAATGAAGAGGTCAAAGAGGTCTCAAAGAGATTAAGCAGAGTGACACCCAAAGAGGTGAGTGAAAAATTGGGGACCCTGGCCCTGATCAGAGAAAAGATCCTCAACCTCCAGGTCGATTTGCCGCAGGAGATCGAGACCAAGCTGTCGCAGATCTATCCTTCCCTCGATAGAATCAAAACCAAACCCTCCTGATTCCAATTTCGGATTTCGGAATAATTAGTCGTATAGTCGATTAGTCTCTTAGTCGAATAGTCAAAGACCATGGGACTACAAGACTATCGGACTATGAGACTATTTTCTCCGAACTCCCAACTCCGAACTCCGAACTACTTAGTAGAAGGCCATGCTGGCGAAGGAGACGACGGATTTGGTTTCCGGAGTATAGGCCTGGCCGTATTTGAGGAGTTTGCCCTCCTTGGCTTCTATCACCTTGAGCAGGGTATAGATGGGGGGCAAACCGCAGACATTCTTTTGATCCCCTTCCTCTGAAATGGAAGTGAAGAATCTCTCTCCGTCCATATCCTCCGCATGTTTTAGCATCTTCCTGTCTTCCTCTTCGAGGATCCTGAGATCGTACTCCCCGATTCCATTCTGGTCCCCGAACTGAAGCCCCATGTGCGCAAGATCTGCACTTGCGAAATAACAGACTCTTCTCCCGAGGGATGATGCAGATGTTTTGACAGCATCGATGAATTGGCGGATAGGAGGAAACTCCATCGGTGAAATCCCTCTCTCAATGGCTTCATGGAATGACCCACTTAGAACAGGAACGATCCTGACAGGAGCGGAATTCGGAAAGAGATACCGGAGAAAGATGCACTGAAACTCAATCGAATGCTCGATCCGATGGGTTACTTCATCCACGAAAAGGTCATAAGGGCATCGAGATTGAATCGCATCGACCATTTCCTGATCCACTTTCAATTGACCAAGGGGAGTGATGAACTCCTTTCGAGTCAGGGAGAAAGGGTTTTTCATCGGAGCATGGGCTGTCCCAAAGATGATAAAACAATCAGGTAAAGAGCTCCGCCCTATTTCCAGATGAGCAAAGGCATAGCAGAACCCTCCTCTCTGAAAATCGATGTGCGGAGCAATCACGCCTTTCAATTGGATCTTCTCTTCATTTTCTGGTAACAGCCCCGGTCCTTCAGGGCCAATAAAATATCCTGAAAGCTGGGCTTTGAGTCGTTCAGGTTCGTTGTCGTAACTCTTTCCGGCAAAGGCTGCTTCTCTAAAGGATGCCCTCTTAAAACCTTCCTCTTTCTGCCTCAAGGCCTCTTCAAATCTTTCCCCTTCGAGAAAAAAGGTCTCGTCAAGTTGATGAACGATCTCCTCAATCTTCTCCGTGAAAAGAAATTCTCCATACCTCCTCATATAGGCGGTCTGGATATCGAGAATGGAATGGCTGCCATCAAAGAGGGAGATGATGAAATAAAGGGGAGGCGGAAGGAAGATCGCTTTTTCGCTAATATTCTGAGGGTCCTGAAGGCAGAGCATGGATTGCCCTGCCATCTGAACAGGAAAGATATTTACACTTCTGATCTTGGGAAAATCCACGCCACTTCCGTGTTCTCATCAGGCGGTAATGGTCAATGACCCGTGCTCTGTCCGCTGTACCTCAGGATGTTTGAGAGCCAGTTCGATCGCTTCATCCATCTTCTGAATAAACTTAAAATTCATCTGATTTCGGATATGCTCCGGAATTTCCTCCAGGTCCTTTTCGTTCTTCTTCGGAAGGATGATGGTCTTGATCCCTGCGCGCATTCCAGCCAGGACTTTCTCCTTGATCCCTCCGACAGGGAGGACGAGTCCCCGCAGGGTAATCTCTCCAGTCAGGGCTACATCATTCCGTACAGGTTTATTCGTCAACAGGGAGGTTAGAGCGATGAACATCGTAATCCCAGCGGAAGGCCCATCCTTTGGAATGGCTCCAGCAGGAACATGGATATGTATGTCATGTTTTGAAAAGAAGTCTTCTTCAATTCCAAGTTCTTTTGCTTTCGATCGCACATAGGCCAGCGCTGCCTGGGCAGACTCTTTCATCACATCGCCCAGCTGCCCGGTCAGGTTCAATCCCTTCTCCCCTCTCATCTTCGTGGCCTCCACAAAGATGATATCCCCTCCGGTCGGCGTCCATGCCAGTCCTGTGGCTACACCCGGCTCTGAGGTCCGATCTGCCACTTCGGGGAAGAATTTGACCGGCCCTAAATATTTATGCAGCGCTTCAGGGTTGACGACCACCTTCTCATGATCATTGCCGGAGGCCACATCTTTGGCGACTCCACGGCAGATGGCGGCAACCTCCCTTTCCAGGTTCCTCACACCTGCTTCACGGGTATAAGAGCTGATGATCACTTGGAGGGCGGCATCCTGAAATTCGATATGCTCCGAAGTCAGCCCGTGTTCAGTGATCTGCTTCCGAATGATAAATTCTTTAGCAATCATCATCTTCTGGTCTTCACTGTATCCGGGAAGTTCGAGGGTCTCCATCCGGTCTCGAAGAGCCGGTGGAATGGTATCAAGCACATTAGCTGTGGTGATAAACATCACCTTCGACAGGTCAAAGGGCAGATCAATGTAGTGATCCGAGAAGGAGAAGTTCTGCTCCGGATCGAGAACTTCGAGGAGAGCCGAGGATGGGTCTCCGCGGAAATCCATCCCTATCTTATCCACTTCATCCAGCATGAAAACCGGGTTGTTCGACCCCGCCTTCTTGACTCCCTGGATGATCCGGCCAGGCAGGGCGCCCACATAGGTTCTCCGGTGTCCCCGGATCTCGGCCTCATCCCTGACGCCGCCCAGTGAGATCCGTATGAATTTCCGGCCCATGGCTCTGGCAATCGATTTACCAAGCGATGTCTTTCCAACCCCGGGTGGACCCACGAAACAGAGAATCGGTCCTTTCATGTCGGACTTCAGTTTCCTGACGGCCAGGTATTCGAGGATTCTCTTCTTCACCTTTTCTAGATCGTAATGGTCTTCATCCAGCGTCTTCTGAGCATTCTGAATTTCAAGATTATCCGCGGTGGTTTCCGACCATGGAAGTTCTACAAGCCAATCGAGATAAGTTCTTGCAACCGTATATTCTGCTGATGCAGGAGGAATTTTAGCCAGGCGGTCCAGCTCCTTCTCCGCGGCTGTCACAACCTCCGGCGGCATCTTCGCCTTTTTGACCTTCTCCCTCAATTCCTTGATCTCGCTGGAGTGATCATCCATCTCGCCTAATTCTTTCTTAATGGCCTTCAACTGTTCACGGAGATAGTACTCCCGCTGGGTACGATCCATATCCTCTTTGACCTGGGATTGAATCTTATTGCCCAGCTCCAGAACCTGCACCTCCTTATTCAGAATGAGGTGAACCTTGGTCAATCGCTCCCGGACATCGATGGTCTCCAGGATCCCCTGTTTTTCAGGAGTGGAGATATTAAGATTGGAGGCGATCAGATCTGCAAGAATCGAAGGGGACTTGATATTGCTGACCATCGAGCCAAGCTCGGTGGTCAGGTAAGGCGCAAGCTCAACCGCCCTCTGGAATAGATTTTTCAAGTTCATCATCAGGGCTTCGACTTCGACACCCAGTGCGAACCCCTCTTCAATCGTCTCCGTTCTCGCCTTGAAATAGGGCTCTCTCTGGATATATTCTCTCATCCTGATTCTCGCGATGCCCTGGACGATTACTCTCTGGCTCCCATCTAACTCCCGGATCATCCTGAGAATCAGCGCAGCCACTCCAACCGAGTAGAGATCGCTCTCTTTCGGGTCTTCGGTTTCGGACCGTCTTTGAGTCACAATGCCGATGATCCGGTTTGAATCCATCGCATCATCAATCAATTTAACAGACCTCTTTCTCCCCACCATGATGGGAAGGATCAGGTCAGGATAAAGGACAGTTCCTCTCAGAGGAAGGATGGGAAGCTCGGGAGGAACAATAATCTTTTCATCCCTGTTCTTATCCTCTTTATCTGCCCCGCTCTTCGGCAAAAAAATCATAATGACCTCCTAAGCCGATCGTCAGACCAGCCCACTTATTTATAACATAATCATTGCGGCTTCCACTGTCAATGTGATTGATCCCTTTGATTTAAAGGGGATTACCCCGCTTTGGGTTTCCCGCAGATGTTACAGACTCCTGATTCATTGACCACCCCAATGCAACTTCCATCAGGACATAACACCCTATCTGTAATATCACTTTCTTCGCCCTTACTGAGAACCGCATTTCCGCACCAACAACAGAAACGGCTCCCCTCTGGAATTTTTTCTCCACATCCTTCACAAAGAAGATAAGGTATGGTTTCCTCACAACGGGGACATTTCATCTACTCCTCCTCTTCGAGATTCAGGCTTTTGATAAACCGATCGATATCCCTCTTGTTCCGCTTCAGCTCATGCAGAAGCTTCTTGGTTCCCTCATCCGGAAAGAGTCGATTAAGATCATAAGTCTTGCCAGGAAAGAGGGTATTGAGGTCGACTTCCCTTCTCTTATCTTCCTCAGGTTTTATTTCAGGAGATGGCCCTTCTTGCTCCTCCATGATATCTCCGTAACTAATGAAAATAAAATGCCTTTTCAAATTGCTAAACTTCGAATTTAAGGCCGGGATTTCTCTTCCCCATTCTTTATAGGACACCCTTCCTTGGTTTGTCAAATCTGTAATATAGTTCGGAGCAATACCTATTTATCTCCGAACTCTTAACTCCGAACTCCGAACTGGAGTTGATAAAGCCTATAGTAAAGTCCCTTCTTTGCCATCAATTCCGAATGGGTTCCGGTTTCCCGGATTCTTCCTTTATGGAGGAGGACGATCCGGTTTGCATGCTGGATCGTGGAAAGACGGTGGGCAATGACAAGAGCTGTCCTTCCTTTGAGCAACCGTGTCAGGCCCTCCTGAATGAACCGTTCTGTTTCCGGATCAACATGGGAGGTCGCTTCGTCGAGGACCAGAATCTTCGGGTTGGCATAGAGCGCTCTTGCAAAAGCCAGAAGCTGTCTCTGCCCGGCGGATAAAACTTCTCCTCCCTCCCCGACTCGGGTTTGATATTGGTGGGCCAATCGCTGGATAAACTGATCTGCATTCACTACTCGGGCCGCTTCCCTGACCCTTGTCCCATCTGCCTTCTGATCTCCGAGCCGGATATTGTCCTCAATATCTCCTGCAAAGAGAAAGGTATCCTGCATCACCAGGCCAATCTGGGAACGGAGATCCGTAACATCCCTCTCACGAAGATCAACTCCATCTACCAGGATCTTCCCTTCTTCCGGTTCATAGAACCGTTCGAGAAGATAGAGAAGCGATGTCTTTCCGGCTCCGGTGGCTCCAACAATGGCAATTGTCTCACCCTCGCGAACAGAGAAGGAAACCTCTTTGAGGACCCGGTCCTCTCCATTATAAGAGAAAGAAACCCGTTGAAACTCGATGTTTCCTTTGATTTCTCCGCGGACCGGTGAAGGAGGCGAGACTGTCTTTACTTCCTGATCAAACAGTCCAAAAATTCTTTCCAGTGAAGCCATGGCCGACTGCATGATATTGTACTTCTCAGAGAGATCCCGGATGGGTTGGAAAAACATCCGTATATAAGAAAGGAAGGCAACGAGAACGCCGAGGCTGATCGCCTCCTGTATCACTTTGCCTCCTCCATACCAGATGAGCAATCCAGTGGCCCCTGTGCTCAGAATTTCAACAAATGGAACGAAGAAAGCATAAACCGTGATCTGCCTCATATTGGCCAGGTAGTGAGCCTGATTGATCTTCTCGAATCGTGCTGCGTTCTCCTTCTCTCTTCTGAAAAGTTGCACGACCCGTATCCCTGTCAAATTCTCCTGGAGAAAACTATTCATCTGGGCAACCTTGAAACGGATATCGCGAAACGCATCTCTCGCCTTGCGACTGAAGAACACCGTGGTGATGAAGATCAAAGGAAGAACAGCGAAAGAGATGAGCGCCATCTCGACATGCAGGTGGAGAAGGATCGCAATGATTCCAATCAATAAAATGACATCCTTGAAAAGATTGATGAGAACAGAGGTGAACATTTCATGGACATTCTGAATATCATTGGTGAGACGGGTGACCAGCCTTCCCACCGGAGTCCTGTCGAAAAAGGAGACAGGGAGGTTCTGGAGATGAATAAAAACCTTCATCCGGAGATCATGCATCATCTTCTGGCCTGCCACCTCCATGGCGTAGACTTGAACAAAATTCAAACCAAAATGGACGAACAGGATGAAAACGATGATCAGGGCTAAGTGAAGAACCTCTTCAATGTCCCTTCCCCTCAGGTTGATTCGATCCTCTCTCGTTAGGTCTTTCATTCGGTCCAGAGAGATAAAACAGTAAGCGTCGCTCTTTTCAAAAGAAGATGGATATTTAATGAGCAGGGCCTCTTCTTCTGGTCTTTGAGGGACAAAAAGGTAGTACCGGTTCCCCGAAAGCATGCCTGATTTTTCCAGGAGGGCTGCCTCTCTCCGGTCCATGGAATTGAAGGCGTCCCGTGGAAGAAGGAACCTCCCTTCTGTTTGGGTGGGGATAAGGTCGTTTTTAAATCGCTGGAGGAGCTGCCTCTCTTCGGGTGATTGTTCCCTTTGTAGAATGATCTCCCTTGCAGAAGGGACGATATAACGGTCAATCGCCTCTTTGGTCAGATAGGGAATGACCAGGTCAAGTCCAGCCATGACGAGAACGAAGAAGAGGGAGAGGCTCATCAGGAACCAGTACCTTCTGAGAAATGTCCCCAGCCGGACCATCAGTCTCAGGTCGTAGGGCTTACCCAGCTTTCCCTCTTCCATATATCCAAAATCAGCGTACATCGTTTAACCCTGAAATCCGCAATTCGAATACCGAAACTCGAAACAAATCCGAAATTTGCAAAAATAAAATTCGAAATATCTTGTTTGGAACATTTTAAAATTTGGCCATTTGATATTGTTTCGGATTTCGTGCTTCGAATTTAGAATTTTTCATTTTCCAACTCTTCTTCCATCTCTCGTTCCCAGTAAAGCTTGGCATAGATCCCACCTTTTGAGAGAAGGGTTAAGTGATCACCCATCTCCGCCACCCTTCCCTCTTCAAGAACGATGATCCGGTCAGCCCTCCGGAGAGGGGCGATTCGATGGGTAACGAGGATGCTCGTCTTTCCCTTGAGATAGGTTTCCAACCCATCGAGGATCCGCTCTTCGGTCTGGATGTCCACGGAGGAGAGCCCGTCATCGATGATGAAGATCGGCGGATTCATTAAGACCGCCCTGGCAATGGTGACCCGTTGCCTCTGGCCGCCGGAGAGGGTGATCCCCTTCTCGCCGATCACAGTGTCCATGCCCGATGGAAATCCCATCGCCTCATCATAAATCTGTGCAATGCGTGCCGCCCCTTCAATCTCCTCCGAAGAGGCATCAGGCCTTCCGAACGCAATATTTTCTCTGATCGTATCGGAAAAGAGAAAAGTGTCCTGGGGCACATAGCCGATGGCCCCTCTCAATCGTTTAATCGGAATACGATGGATTTCATTTCCGTCAAAAAAGATCGTCCCATGAGGAGATTCCATCATTCGAACCAATAGATGACAGAGAACGGTTTTACCGGAACCGGTTCTTCCGACGATGACAACCTTTTCCCCTTCTTGAATGTCCAGATAGATGTCGTTAAGAATCGGGGGCTCTCCGTTCCCTGATGAAACCGTCAGTCCCCGAATCTCGATTTTTCCTTTCAACAGTCCCGAAGCAGTAGCTTCCGAAGCATCAGAAATCTCCGGCTTCTCCCCGAGAATCCGGTTGATGCGATCCATCGAGGCTGCTCCTCGTTGTACCATATTGATTGCCCATCCTAAGGCCATCATCGGCCAGGCCAACATTCCCAGATAGCTCATGAAGGCTACAAAATCACCGGCGGAGATCGATTGAAGGATGGTCAGTCTTCCACCCAGGTAAAGAACAAGGGCCATGGAGAGGTTGGACAAGAAAAGGAGGAGAGGAAAAAACATTCCCCATATCCGGGTGACGCCCACATTCCTCCTGATATAATCCTGGCTCAGGCCGGATAGTTTATCGCTCTCTGTTTTCTCCTGAGCATAGGCCTTGATGACTCGTATGCCGGAGATCGACTCCCTCACCTTTTCAGTCAGCTGGGAAAATGTTTTCTGGAGCCCCTCATACCGATGATGAATTGTTCGGCTGAAAAAGAGAGTGATTACCGTGATCAATGGCATGGGAAGCACCGCATAGAGGGTTAACAGGGGATGGATATAGACCATAAAGCAAAGCGTCAGGATTCCCAGGATAATCGTGTCGACGATGAAAACCAGGCCCAGTGCCATTGCCATCCGAACCGATTCAATATCATTGATGGCATGGGCCATCAGGTCCCCGACCTTAGACCGGGAAAAATAAGAAGAAGAAAGGGTTTGAAGGTGAAGAAAGAATCGGCTTCTCAGGGCCTTCTCCATGCGTCGTGAGGCTCCCAATAAAAGGTATCTCCACACATATCGAAATCCCCCGATGCCTAACGCCAGAATAAGGATTTGTATTCCGTAGAAAAGGAGACGGAGGGGCGAGATCTCACCCGACGTAAGATCATCAATGGAATGTTTAATGACCCGTGGAATGAGGAGCTGAAGGACATCAACAATGAGGAGGGCGGCAAGGCCTGTCAGGATTCGCCATCGGTTCTGAATCAGGTCTTCTTTGAGCGTTTTAAAAGATTTCATTCGTCCCCCTGTTTCTAAATTTAATCGACCCCTCTCTAAAAAGTCAACGCAACCTGACCTATTTAAGAACAATGGACATCATACGATGAACCATGAACAGTTTACCTTAACAGTGCAAAACATTCAGTCAAAACGGACATGGGTGAATCGTTCGTAAAGGCTTCGGGGCGAACCTTTTAGCGAATAAGCACACACATCCTAAGTCCTTGCCCGAGTTCACCTCAGGGAGGTCGACCGTTTCCCCTAACATGTCAACTTAATCGCCGTCAGAAGCCTTGAAGAGCGGTTTACCCGTGGCCGTTTTTGCAACTGCAACGTTTATGAACCTATTTGTTCATCGTTCATTGTTTATCGTTCACTGTGTACCTACTCCGAACTCCCAACTCCGAACTGTTTTATGACTTGACATCCTCTTCAGTTTTTGTGAAAGTAGGGCTCAATGGAAGAGAAAAAAAATCTCAAACCAGATTATGTCGTTGAGAAAAAAACTCTCGGAACCATTCCAGAGGGCCTTCCTCCTGAAGAGATCGAACGCTTACAGAAACTCCAAATCAAACTGACGGACTTTGTCCTTCGTCTCATCCAGGCCTTCCTGAGGACAGGATACTATACCGCTGATCATCCGGAATCGAAAAAAGCAAAGGAAGGTCTCTTTCAGAGTTTCAAAGAACTTTTTGAAGAAGAGGATGAGTTGGCCTTTCTTGTCCGGGAGGAACAAGAGGGGCAGGAGGTCTTTGTCGAAGGCGTTCTGCCCGAATCGCAGAAATTGAGCAGGATGATGATGAAGGGAATGGGAGAGCTCTATGTTCCCAAATTTGCCAGATATATGGAACGCAAAGACCTGATCAGTCTAACTCTGAAGAGCCGGATGGGACAGACCGAATTCAGTTCATTCGTTGACGTTATGAGCGAACCCACCTTGGTGGACACACGATACAAACAGGATCAGGACCGATTCGCACAGGCCCTTATTAGCCGGGGAATCATAAACATCTCCTATGTCTTTAATGAAGAATTTCTCGCCCTGGAACGGGAGATGCCCTGGAGGGCACGGCTCACGCTTTCGCGGATGAGAAAAGACATCAACATGATTCCCATGTTGCAGCAGATGATGGGACGGGAGATCAAGGATATCCGGATCAATCTTCTGCGGGATGCTCTGAGACCAATTCGCCAATCCGATCTCCTCTGCGCAATTTTGCGGAACAGCGACCTCGTCACCACTTCTATTGACCTCGAGGAGACAATCGAGGACGAGATCGTCTCGGCTCTGAAGAAACAGTACCTCCTCAATACATCCAAATTCTTCCTGCGCGAACATCTGGATCTTAAAAAACTTCAGAAGCATGATGTTTTTGAAGAAAAATCGAACCGTCTCGTCAAAAAGATTTCGCGTCGCCTGAAGGATACCGCTACTCCAGAGACAGAAAATCTTCTTGAGGAATTTTTCAGACATCAGCTAATCAGCCTCGAAGACCTGCCTCCCGCCCTTAAGGACAAGATTCTCCTGGAAAGATTAACCGATAAATTTCTCGGCTATACGGATCAGTTTTTCCTGCAACTCGACAAAGCCAAAGATAAGGAGGCCTTTCTCAATGTAGCGATCTCCTTTGTCAGAATGATTCCCGAACTGATTCGGAGAGATCGTTATCCGGAGATCCTTCGGATCTTTGAAACCCTCAAGGGTCATTTTCATCAAAGGGGGATGTGGTCCCTCCTTGCAGGTCAGATCTTGGAGGAGATCGGAAGGGGTACCATCCCTCAGCTTCTCAAAGAAAAATTCCTCAAGGGGAAGAAAGAAGTCCGTGCCGCCATCATCCCCATCTTCACGGCATTAGAGATCGGGGCCATTCCTGCTCTCATCGACATTTTAAAATCGAGCGGGGACCAATGGGTAAGGAAGAATGCCTGTGAAACCCTGATACAAATTGGTCCGGTCGCCGCGGTTCACCTCTTAAAGGAGTTGGAGCGACAGCAGACCTCTGTCGAAACGACCTGTGATATTCTTAGGGTGCTGGGAGAGATCAAGTCTCGCGAGTGGCAGGCTCCCCTGACGAAGGTCGCAAAAAACTTTGCCACCCATGAACATTCCAAATTGAGGGAGCAGGCTATCCATGCCCTGTGCCAGGCTGGAGGTCCTGAAGGAGAGGAGACTTTTCTTTCGTGTGTAAATGATCCGGACATCGAAGTGAGAAAGAGAGCGGTCTGGTGTCTTGGGATGATCAAAAGCGCCCGGGGTATGGGAAGGATGGTTGAAATGCTCAAAGAGTTAGCCGCAACTCCATCCACGGAATCTGAGAAACTCGAAGCCCATGTCTACCTTGCCTTCGGTCTCGCAGGGAACATGGCCATCGAGGGGAAAACTGCGGAGCAGAGCCTCATTGAGATACTGGAGAAAAGGGGAAGCAAAGGATTACTGGGTTTTCTTCAGAAGAATCCTCTTGCGGAAACCTCGATTGCTACGATCTGTGATACGCTGGGGAAAATTGGGACCCGGGAATCCATCAAAGCCTTAACCCAATTGGAAAAATCTCAAAAAGGATCACTGGCCACAAAAATTAAAGAGGCGATCAAAAAGATCGAAAGCCGCACAGGAGGAAGCGCCAAACCCTAAATACTTGCCTTCGCCCCGCAGGGTGGGATTTTGCGCAGGCAGGTCAAATCATAAATAAATTCCAACCATCCAAATTCAAAACAAAAACGTCTGGCCTATGTTAAATGGATCAACCTTTGACGGTGCAACTTAACTTGCCTTCTCCACTTTGATCGCCTGGGGCCCTTTTGGCCCATCTGCAACCTCAAATTCCACTAATTCTCCGGCCCGAAGAGACTTAAACCCCTCTGTCGCAATTCCTGAAAAATGAACGAAAACATCATTTCCCTCTGTCTGTTTGATAAAACCATATCCCTTCTTTGAGTCAAACCATTTCACCGTTCCCTTAGCCAATCTTCTGCCCTCCTTTACCCCGTTAGAAATGATACTACAACGATACTTATCGAAATACCCCCACTCTATCCACTTGCAGGGGAAAAACAAAAAAAATAAACCTTATTAAGAGTCTCAAAATAGTCTATACATGGGAAACCAAATGCTCAAAGACTCATAACCCCACCTACCCTCCCCTTATTTTAAGGGGAGGAATATACCCCCTCTTAAATTAAGAGGGGGGAGGGGGAGTTATTTAATTGATCGAACCCTTTAAGTTCATGCCAAAGAATGTCTATTCTATTATGAGAATGTTAATAACCCTGCAAAACATTCAGTCAAAACGGACATGGGTGAATCGTTCCTAAAGGCTTCGGGGCGAACCTTTTAGCGAATAAGCACACACATCCCAAGTCCGTGCCGGAGTTCATCTCAGGGGAGGTCGACCGTTTCCCCTGACATGTCAACTTAATCGCGGTCAGAAGCCTTGAAGAGCGGTTTACCCGTGGCCGTTTTTGCAACTGCAACGTAAACTTTAGTGATAATCCCCCATTAGAATTTCTGACGGGGTTTACTAAAAAAAATTACTGGTGGGTTTGATAACACCAATCAAAAACCATGTCAATATATTTATGGATACCGATTTCGTGTTGCAAAATAAACTCCAGCAAGCGTCATTCCTCCGCCCACCATCGTGATCCATCGAATCTCTTCACCCAGCAGAAGATAGGCTCCGATCATGGTGGCAAATGGTTCCACATAAAGATACATTCCAACAATTCCCGAATCTCTCTTCTCAAGGGCTGAATACCAGAAAAGGTAACCCAGGCCGGAACAAAAGATTCCCAGAAAAAGGATCCCCGCCCAGGCATGAGAAGACAAATGAAGAAGGCTTCCCCATTCTCCTTTTAGGAGACTCAGGGGAAGAACGGTCAGGCAACCCGATATCATAATGACGGTCACCGTGGTCAGCGGCGGAAACCGTGAGATGAAACCTTTCCCTCCGATGGTATAAGCGGTCCATGCCAGCGCACTTGCAAGCACAAGCAAATCTCCATAAGTGGAGACCATCCGGAACAAAGAAATTGAAATAATTCCCTTGGAGATGATGAGAAAGATTCCACAGAAACCCAGGAGTATTCCGAACACTTTCCTCACTGTGATCGTTTCGCCAAGAAAGAAACGCGCAGAAAGGGCGATCAAAATGGGATTGATCGCAATGATCCATCCTGTATTAATGGCTGTGGTGTAAAGGAGGCCATAGGCCTGGAGAAGGCCAAGGCCTGAAACCCCTAATGCAGCGAGAATGAAGATATAAACCCAATCCCAAAGAGAAAATAGTTTCAAGAAGCTTCTTTCGCGGCCCAGCTGGATAAAAAGAAGCATTAATGCGCCAATGGCATAACGAATAGCCAGAAGTGTAAAGGGATGGACCTCTCTTAATGCCACCTTTGTGGCAATGAATGAAAACCCCCAGAAGATAACCGCAGCCAGCGCCTGCCAGGACATCATGAGATCCCCTATCTTCTTTGGATATCTTTACCTTTATCATAAAAAAATGATAATTTCACTTGACCTCTACCTAATAGTTTGATAACAATTTTATCTAAACCCGATCTGTAAGGCTCACTCTTCTTGTGTAAATAAATATCTAATAAAGGAGGAAAGATCATGGAAGCTCCAAAAACTAAGACTTCATTGGGTATTGAACCGAACGTTGAGGCTCTGCTCTGCTATGTCCTGGGATGGGTAACTGGGATTGTCTTTCTGGCTCTTGAGCGGGAGAATAAATTCGTCAGATTTCACGCCGCTCAATCCCTGGCTACTTTTTTACCCCTATTTGTCATCGTCATCATCATCAGCGCCATTCCCTTTATCGGATGGATCATCTCTTTGATCATTTCACTTTTGACCCTGCTTCTCTGGCTTTTTCTGATGTTCAAGGCATTCCAGGGCGAGAAATACAAACTGCCCGTGGCGGGCGACTTCGCCGAAAAACAGAGCGGTCTTTAATCTTGAAGAGTAGGAATGTATATCAGCGGAGGATGGATTGATTTATCCATTCTCCGCCTAAGGGATGAACGACTTTTCTCTGGACTACAAAAAAAGGGATAATCAAATCAATAGAGTGTAAAACCCTGCTCCTGGAAATCGGCGTCAAAGGCCAAGACCTCTTTTACACCTCTTCGCTTCATCACAACGAAACTCGCACAATCTACCAGACTCACTCCTCGCTTTCCGATTCTTTCCAGCTCTTTTTCAGCATCCTCGTGCAGCTCTTGGTCAATCCATTCGAGATCAAATGATTTGACTTCCCTTAAAAAGCGGGCGGCTGTTGGGTATCCCAATCTTGCCTGCAATAAAGCAGCGCTTTCCACTATAATATAATTATGAATCAGAAAGGTTTCCCCTGCCCTCAGGGCATCATCAAATTTCTTTAATGCCGTGATGTGATGAGGATCGGCCTTGTCGGACAAGGCATAGATCGCTGAAGTGTCCAGGAAGATCATTTTTGAAAGATCTCCTCAAGGGCATGGTCATGTCGTTCGGATACTGGTTTAAGAGACCCTTGCTTTGACGAACCCGAGCCAACAAAGCTGAAATCTTTGACCGATGAGGTCTGATGGGGAGTTGCGCTTGAAACATCCTTTTTAACGATCTCTCGAATGACTCCCGCGATCGATTTCTTCTCTTTAAATGCTCTGCGCCTGATAAGTTCATACACCTCTTCCTCTATCTGGATTTGAGCCCGTTTCATAACAAAACCCTCCGATCTCCCTTTGTCCGTAAGGATAACATCATGCTGTAATGCTGTCAAGCATTAATTTATATTAGGATTACCCATAAATCCTTTTTATCAAGAGACAAATCCCCATTATTCCCCCCCAAGCCCAAGATTAAAAAATTTTTTATTCTTTTGATTTAAATCAAGGCGATAAATTTCGCATCAGGCTATCTTGTAGTTAAAATAACACAGAGGAGGAAGTGAACATGTCAACGAGAAAAATTGTAAAGATCGATGAGGAAAAATGTAATGGTTGCGGGCTTTGTATTCCAAACTGCGCAGAAGGAGCTCTTCAAATTATTGACGGAAAGGCTAAGTTGATTACGGACAAGTTCTGTGACGGCCTTGGCGCCTGTCTCGGTCATTGCCCTGAGGATGCCATTAAGATCATTGAAAGGGAAGCAGAAGAATTCGACGAAAAAGCGGTGGAGGTCCATCTCCACAAACAGCAGGAAGCTCCTCCGGCTCAAGGGTCTCAAATCGATCCTCATTCTGGAGGGTGTCCTTCATCAAGGTCAATGCAGTTTCATATTCCCAAATCTGAAGCAGAACCCTCCTTGAAGAAAGCAACCACTTCGCAGCTCACACATTGGCCTGTGCAGTTGAAATTGGTTCCGGAGGACGCCCCTTACTTTAAGGATGCAGATCTGCTGATTGCGGCGGATTGTGTGCCCTTTGCCTACCCTGATTTTCACCAGGACTTCCTAAAGGGAAAGGCGGTGGTCGTGGGTTGTCCAAAACTCGATGACATCCAGTTATACCGGGAAAAATTGATTGCCATCTTTAAAGCCAATACGATTAAGAGTGTTTCGGTCCCCTTTATGGAAGTCCCCTGCTGCTTTGGTCTGGTCAAAGCAACTGAGGATGCAATCGAAGCTTCAGGAAAGGATATTCCTTATAAAAAGGTAAAAATTGGAATCCGGGGAGAAATCAAACCCGATGCGCCTGCTGCAGCCGTTACCCGTCCCAGAACATTCGCCCATCCTCGTTAATAAAATAGTCCAATGGGGAGATAGAGGAATTGAAATTTCCCTGTCTCCCCATATCCAGATCCCCTGGTCTCCTGATACCCTGATAACCTGACTTCCTTACCCCCCATCTCCCTATCTCCCCATCTCCCAATTCCCGCATCTCCTTATCTAATTTTCTTTAATCAGCAGGCAAGCACTAATTTATTCGAACCAATAAATCCCACACTCGATACATTCCGATTTAATAAATTCACTTAACAAGCGTTTACTAAATTACACTTTATTTTTCTGATATTAATTGATATTACGTTATCTTTTTTAATTCGTACATCAATTATTAATTAATAATTTCAATATATTGTAATGTATTTGTATTTTATTTAATTTTTTTCTTGACAACTTACTGATTGTTTAGTAATTTACTCCTTATGAAAGGGATCAAGGCAGTAACAAGGCAGGAAATTATTGAAGCGGCAACTGGACTTTTTTATGAGTTTGGGTATCAGAAAGCCTCCCTTCGTGACATTGCTGCAAGAGTTGGGGTGACTCAGGCTGCAATCTATTACCATTTTCGAAACAAGGAAGAGATTCTCTATACGATTATCGAACAGTCCTCAAATAACCTCATGTTCAAACTGAGGGACTGCATGGCAGGAAACGGAGACCCAATCAAGAAGCTTAAGGACGCTATTGCCAAACATATCGTTTCGATAAAGACCGAGAGAAAAGGGGCCAAAATCATTATTGAGGATAAAAGGTTTCTCGGTGGCGAACTGCATAAACTGGTTAAAGAGAAAGAGAAGGCGGTCTACCATCTCTACAAGAACCAGCTCGAAGTATTGCAGAAAAACAATTTAATCAAGGAATGTGATCTGACTGCTGCGACTTATGGAATTCTTGGAATGATCAACTGGCTTTATCATTGGTACAGACCGGAGAAAAATCTCTCCATCGAACAACTGGCTGAAGAAATTATCAACAATCTTTTTTACGGGCTTGTTAAAAGGGAGTCGTCTGGCTAAGTTCATTGCCGGGTGTCTCCTTGAGGGGGAAAACCCATCAGAAAGGAGGAAATGGTTATGAGAAAGCAAGTTGTCATTCTGTTGGTCATTCTTCTGTCTGTTACACTTTACACTTTTTCCGCTCATGCTGCCGAACCCATTCGCATTGGATCTCCGCTTCTACTCAGCGGCACAGGCGCTTATGTCGGAGGCGCTGAGAAAGATACCTTAGAGATGATGGCGGCTGACTTGAACAAGGCTGGAGGGATCAACGGCAGACCCATCGAATTCATCTTTTACGATGAGGAGGGGAAACCTGATGTTGCGGTCAGTATGGTAAAACGGTTGATCCAGAAAGATAAGGTCTCGGCGATTGTCGGTATCTCGACCAGCTGGACAGCACTTCCCATCATCCCAATAGTTGAAAAAGATGAGATTCCCACGATCATCCTCGCTGCAGCAATCAAGATCGTTGATCCCGTCAAGAAGTGGGTTTTCAAAACCCCGGCGGATGATAGGATCGTCACATCAAAACTCTTGAGTTACATGCAATCCCAGGGGATCAAGCGAATCGCCCTCATGTCTACACAGGATGGCTTTGGGGATGGGGGACGGAGTGAGATCACGGCCCAGGCACCTTCGTTTGGTATCAGCATTGTGTTTGATGACAAATATACCATGCAAGACACAGATATTACTCCGACCCTGAGCAAGATAAAAAAAACAGACGCTCAGGCAGTGATCAACTGGTCTTCGCAGAGAGCTCCGATCATTCTCACAATGAACTACCGGCAAATCGGCTTGGATCTCCCTCTGTATCAGAGCCATGCCGCTTTTTCCAAAGACTTTTTAGATGCGACCGGAAAGAACTCTGAAGGTGTCAAAACAGCAGCCATGAAATTCTATGGCGCTGAGAAACTTCCGGATTCAGACCCTCAGAAAAAAGTCATCCTCGGTTATCAAGAAGCCTACAAGAAAAAATATGGAAAAGAAACCAACCAATTTGGAGGTTGCGCCCTTGATGGTTTCAATATCTTAGTTGCAGCTCTCAAGAAGGCAGGGGATGACAAGAACAAACTTCGTGATGCCATTGAACAGACAAAGGGATATGTGGGGATTCATGGCGTCTTCAACTATTCCCCAACGGATCACGGCGGTATTTCGAAGGACTCCATCCTGATGTATCAGGCCGCAGGAGGAACCTGGAATATTATTAAATAACCTAACCGGGAGATGCCTCAGGACATGGTGGCATCTCCCGGATTCATCTCTCACGGTATCACCACCATGATCACCGATATCATCCAGGCTATCTTTGCTGCCCTGTCTGTTGGAAGCATGTATGCCCTTGTCGCCTTAGGGGTGACGCTCATTTACAACTCCACAAACATCATCAATTTTGCACAGGGAGAGTTTGTCATGCTGGGGGGCATGACGATGGTGACTCTCTATGGCCAATTGAAATGGCCGCTCTATTTATCTATTCCTGCAACCATTGCGATCACTGTCTTGGTCGGCATGGGCTTAATGAAAGTGTCCTACCGCCCTGGCAAGAGCACTTCCCTCATCACCGTTTTAATCATAACCATAGGTGCTTCCCTATTCATTTCGGGCTCAGCCCTGCATATATGGGATGCGGATATTCACCGTTTCGAACCTTTCTCCGGAGAAATTCCTCTCAAGCTTTTAGGGGCAGCGATTGCTCCCCAATCCTTATGGATTATCGGTTTAACCGTCCTGGTCGTGGTTCTCCTGGTCGTCTATTTTCAGTTCACGATCTATGGCAAGGCGATGAAAGCCTGTGCCCTCGACCGGACGGCAGCGAGCATGCTCGGCATCCGTGTCAAGAACATGGTTCTTCTATCGTTTGCCATGAGCGCGGCATTGGGGTGTGTCGCTGGAATCATCATGACGCCCCTTACCATGGTTGACTACAATGGCGGGATGCTTCTTGCCATCAAAGGGTTTTCGGCTGCCATGCTGGGAGGGATGGGTAGTTTTGTCGGAGCGGTCATTGGAGGATTTGTCTTCTCATTTCTCGAATCCTTCGCAGCAACTTTCGTTACGAGCCGGTTGAAGGAACTCGTCACCTTTATCGTCATCATTAACGTCCTGCTTTTCTTACCTCGAGGCATTATGGGGCCCCGGGTTAAAGAAGGCCTTGAGCAGGAGGAAGTGCTGGGGGACTGATGGACCATGTTGCAAAGGGGCTCGGCGAGTATATCTCACGAACCCGCTTTGAGGATTTGAGTGATGAGGCTGTGGCCGCAGCAAAGCGGTCCACCCTGGATACTCTGGGGGCTATGGTGGCAGGATCCACTGCTGCGGGAATTGATACGGTAGTGGCACTTGCGAAAGAATGGGGAGGCAAACCAGAGGCTCATGTCGTTGGTTTCGGTTACAAACTCCCCGCCCCTCTCTCGGCTTGGTGCAATGGAACAATGGCCAGAGCGCTTGAGCTCGACGACTGCGTCGATTTCCTTCCTGTTCATCCATCTGCCTCTGCTGTTCCAGCCCTGTTCACCCTAGCAGAATTAAAAGGAAGCCTTACAGGACGAGATTTTCTGACTGCCCTGGCCGTGGGTCAGGATGTAAAGATTCGGATGGGTCTCACAGTCCGTCAAAATGCGATGCAAAGCGGCCGGAATAATATGTTCAAGATCTTCGGACCGACTGCAGCCTTGGCCAGGGCCATGCAATTCAACCCGGAGCAAGCCCAAAATGCCCTGGGTATCTCCTTCTCCTTTGCTGTCGGCGACGGACAGTGTGCTTTAGATGGTGCTTTAACGCTCAGACTTCAGCAGGGGATCGTTGCTCAAGGAGCTTTATTGTCTGTCATCCTTGCCTCGAAGGGATTTACAGGCGCGAAAGACTTTCTCTTAGGAAAATTTGGTTTTCTTAAAGCCTTTGAGCCAGATCCCAGATTGGAGTACTTGACAGAAGGCCTCGGAAATACTTTTTATGGAGAACGGATCAGCATTAAACCCTTCTCCTCCTGCCGTGCGACACACCCCGCCATCGACCTCGCCCTCCAGCTGCGAAAGGAAAATCGCATCCATCCAAAGTCTATCAAAAAAGTGACTGTGAAGACTTGCCCTGAGGTGCATCAATTGGTGGCTTCACCCCGGGATGCAAAGATCAGGCCCGATTCAATCCCTTCAGCCCAGTTTTCAATTCAGTTTACTGTGGCATCCGCTCTTTATACCGGAGATGTCTTCCTGAAAGAAATCGAGCCAGGATCCCTTAAGAACAATGAAATTCTTGATTTGGCCAGCCGGGTTTATGTTGAGCCAGATCCGTCATTGAGAACAGATTTCGTTTTGGGCAGAACAGTGATGGAAATTGAATTGGAAAAAGGACTCTCTTTGAAAAAGGAGATTGATCTCCCACTGGGAAATCCCTGTCGGCCTATGGATTTTAACGCGATTGCTGCCAAGTTTTTTAAATCCGCATCCTATTCTGTTCGGCCGCTCGAAAAAAACCGTCTCGAAGGAATAGTTGAAGCAATTTCTCGACTCGAAGACCTTCCGGATGTTTCTTTCCTCATCTCGCATTTGACTTAGGGTTATAAGGTGGTGCTTTTACTAAAAGACAAAAATAAACTGGCATGGTTGTTCATCACGGGTGGAGTGTTGATTCTCCCTTTTGCCTTTGGAAAGGGATTCTATTTGAACACAATGAACTTCATTGCCCTCCATGCCATGGTGGCTGTGGGCCTATGCCTCCTGGTCGGCTACGGGGGACAGCTGTCTATTTCTCACTCTGCCTTTTTTGCCATCGGAGCCTACGCCACAGCGATCTTCTGCCTTCGTTACCGTCTCTCCCCCTTAGTCTCCATCCTTTTAAGCCAGGGGCTATCCGCCCTCCTCGCCTGGTGGATTGGCTGGGTGGTGCTGAGATTGAAGGGACATTATCTCGCCATAGCCACTCTGAGCTTCACGATCATTGTGGAGGTTCTTGTAAAAGAGATGGCATGGCTGACAGGGGGGCTCCAGGGTCTTTCTTCCATACCTCCCATTGCAATGGGAGGATTCCTGATCGATTCCGATTACCGGTTCTATTTCGTTGTGTGGCCATTGACCATGCTTCTTTTCCTGTTCTCACTTAACCTCGTTGACTCACGAATGGGAAGGATTTTCAGGGCAATCAAGGAGAACGAGGATATCGCACGCCAATTTGGAGCCGATGTCAAAACCTATAAAATTAAACTTTTTATCGTCTCCTCAGTCTATGCCTCTATAGCAGGCAGCCTCTATGCCCATTTTGTAACGTTTATCTCTCCTGTCACTGGATCGATCATGTTTGCCATCGATATCATCATGGTTCTGGCATTTGGAGGATTTACGCTCCTATGGGGCGCCATGATTGGAGTGGCCTCGCTCACTTTTTTGAATGAATACCTCACCATCTTCGCAGATTATAAACGTACCATTTATGGCCTTTCGTTGGTTATCATTATTCTCTTCTTTCCCAATGGTCTGCTTCTGGGATTAAGAGATCTGAGCAACCGTATTTTTTCCTCCATCGCATGGAGAAGGAAGAAACATGCTTCAGCTGGATGACGTAAGCAAGGATTTTGGCGGCTTGAAAGCCCTTTCCGATCTCACCTTCAATGTCAGAAAGGGGCAGATCAAAGGCCTCATCGGACCGAACGGAGCCGGGAAAACAACTCTTTTCAATCTTATTACCGGTGTCTTTCCTCCAAGCCGGGGGACAATCATCTTTCTTGGTGAAGAGATCACACATCATAAACCTGAGAAGATTTCCCGTCTCGGGGTCTCAAGAACATTTCAACAACCTCACCTGTTCAAGAGCCTTACCGTTTGGGAGAATGTCATGCTGGGCCGACACTACCGAACTCAGTCTGAGTTCTTCGCCTGTGGTCTCAGGCTCCCCAACGCTGCTTTGGAAGAAAAGGCCATCAAGGAAAAGAGCCTTGAGTATCTGTCCGTTTTCGGCTTAGCAGATAAGAAGAACCAGATTGCCAATAAGCTCCCCTTAGGAGAACAGAGATACCTTGAAGTAGCACGGGCCCTTGCCACAGAACCAAAGCTATTGCTCCTCGATGAACCCACCTCTGGATTGAATGATCATGAGACGGAGCTATTTCAGGATCTTCTCTTCAGAATCAGGGAGATGGGGGTGACCCTTCTCGTCATCGAACACCACATGAAATTTATCATGGGGCTCTGTGAAGAAATCGCCGTTCTGAATTTTGGCAACAAAATCGCTGAGGGTTCTCCTCGAGAGATCCAAGTCTCTCCTGAGGTGATTACCGCTTATCTCGGCACAGAGGATAGCCTTGCTTGAGGTAACCAACATCGATGTTTTTTACGGAAATATCCAGGCGCTGAGGAGAGTTTCTCTTCATGTGAACCAGGGAGAAATCGTCGCCTTGATCGGAGCCAATGGAGCCGGAAAATCGACACTGATGAAAGCCATGGTCGGACTTCTTCCAAAAAAATCCGGAAGCATTTGTCTCGACGGTCATCCCATCACTCCCCTCCCTTGTTCTGAAATCATCCGTTTAGGGGTCGCTGTCGTTCCTGAAGGCCGTCGTCTCTTTGCCCCCCTCTCCGTATTGGACAATCTCAATTTGGGGGCCTTCCTCCGCATCACCAATGGTTTTAAAAAAGAGGTACAGGAAGATCTGAAAACCATGTTTCAGATTTTTCCACGATTGGAAGAACGAAAACACCAGTCCGCAGGAACGCTTTCTGGAGGTGAACAACAGATGTTGGCCATTGCCCGGGCTTTAATGGAGCGGCCCAAAGTACTCCTGATGGACGAACCCTCCATTGGGCTGGCACCTCTCATTGTAAAGGAAATCTTCGAAATCATCCGTCGCCTCAAAGAGGAAGGGAATACTTTTTTACTCATTGAGCAGAATGCGCGCATGGCCTTAAAGGTTTCGGATCGAGGATATATGATGGAATTGGGCCGTATTGTCCTCGAAGACAGCTCTGAGGCCCTGCTGAAAGAAGAGTCGGTACAAAAGTCGTATCTGGGAGCGTGAGGTTTAATAAAGATGGATACCAAGGTCGCCATCATCACAGGAAGTGGATCGGGAATCGGCAGGGCCATCGCTCTGAAATTTGCCGGAGCAGGGTATGCTGTCGTGATCAATGATGTTGTCCGGGCAGCAGGAGAAAGCGTCCTATCGGAGATTCAAAAGGAAAAAGGAAAAGGGCTTTTCGTATTGGCTGATGTCTCCGATGTCAGCCAGGTGAGAAGCATGTTTGAAGAGGCAAAGAAGAGCTGGGGTCGTGTTGATGTCCTGGTCAACAATGCTGGCGTTCCGGGAGCCTTTTCGCTGATTGTGGATATGCCTGATGATACCTGGCAGAAAACGATCTCCATTCATCTGAACGGAACCTTTTACTGTCTTCGTGAAGCGGCAAAATTGATGATGGTTGCAGGCTTTGGGAGGATTATCAACATCGCTTCCATAGCAGGGATTCTGGGGACAGTGGGATCAGGAGAGTATGGAGCAGCTAAGGCTGGGATCATCAATTTAACCAGAACTGCCGCCAAGGAATTGGGACCTTACCATATTACGGTGAACGCCATCGCTCCGGGCATGGTGGCAACTCCAACGAACCTGAAATTGAAGGAAAAAGGAAGTCCCTTCATAGAGATTGCAGAAAAAGGAACGCCCACCGGCCGCATGACCAGCCCTGAAGAGATTGCAGAGCTCGTTCTTTTGATCAGCTCGGAAGCTGCAGGAAATATGAATGGACAGGTGATTCGTCTGGACGGAGGGGCAGCGATTGAAATGAGCATGGATCAATTTATGCGCGACTTCCTCGTCAAGAAGAGTCCGTTCATAAAATCCTTTAGAGGAGATTGAAAAATGCAAGTGATCGGCGACATCGCCCGTCTTAATGCAAAACGATATCCAGATAAAAAAGCCCTGATCATGGGCAATGACACTCTCACGTATAGCCAGCTCAACAGGCAGGCCAATCAGCTGGCCCATGGACTTCTCTCTCTGGGTGTGACGCCTGGAGACCGCGTTGCCGTTCTTTCCTTCAATTGCATCGAGTGTGTCATCCTCCAGTATGCAGTGGCTAAGTGCGGTGGAATCGCCGTGCCGATTAACTTCCGTTATAAAAATGAAGAGTTAATTTATGCCATCAATAACTCCAACCCGAAGGTACTCTTTTTCGGAGCCGAGTTTGCCTCTCTTGTCGAAGAGGCAAAAACTGAATTCATCTCACTGGTTCAGGTGATCGCTTTGTCCGGAGAGACATTAGCGTCCGGAATGACCTTAGGAAAACTAATGGAAGGCATGTCCACCTCTGAACCAGCAATTAGTATTGACCCTGGCTCCCCATTCCTGATCACTTACACCAGCGGGACGACTGGCGTTCCCAAGGGGGTCCTTGCTTCTCACGCTGCCTTTCTCCATATTTACACCGGGTTGGCACTGGAGGGGGATGTCCACAATGGGGAAGTGACGCTTGTGACTATGCCCCTCTTTCATACCGGTGGGATGCATGCATTGGTCCAACCCACCTTGCTCATGGGAGGCACAGCGGTCATCATGGGAAAGGGATTCGATCCAGAAAAGATACTCGACGCAGTGGAGCGATATGACATTTCCATGACCATGTGGGTGCCTACCATGCTCGCCATGCTGGTGAATCATCCGAAGGTGACCAAATACAGATTGGTCTCCTTGAAGAAAATTTGGTATGGGTCCTCCGCGATCAGTCCGACCATCCTTGAGGCATCGATGGCCATCTTTAAGACCGGATTTTATCAGTGGTACGGACAGACAGAGACGGGCATGGTGTCGGTGCTCAGGCCGGAGGATCATGCCGAGCGATCCCAGTTCACGGGCCGCGAGATGTTCAATGCCGATTTGCGAATCGTCGATGAGGAAGGCAAAGATACGCGGCTGGGGGAGACAGGAGAGATTATCAGCTCACAGACCCCCCTTGGTATGATCGGTTACCATAACATGGACCAGGCGACCCAGAAGACGGTCCGGAATGGTTGGATCCACACAGGAGATCTGGCAAGGGTAGAAGGAGATGGATACTTCACCATTGTAGATCGGATGACGGATATGATCATCAGTGGCGCTGAGAACATCTACCCGAAGGAGATCGAAGACGCCATCAGCAGCCACCCGTCCGTTCTTGAGGTCGCTGTCTTCGGCATTCCCGATGAGATTTACGGAGAATCCGTCTGTGCAGTGGTGGTCAAGAAGGGAGGATATCAGGTCACTTCAGACGATATCATCAGCCATTGCGCTGCCAAGATGTCCGGCTATAAGAAACCCAAGCGCGTCGAATTTATCGATGAGCTTCCCAAGAATGCATCAGGGAAAGTGACGAAGAACATCCTGCGAGAGCCCTACTGGGCGGGTAGAAAGAAAAGGGTGTGAGATAAAAAAACAGGAGAACAAGGTGAGACTTAAAGATAGAGCAGCCATTATCACAGGATCGGGAGGCGATTTGGGCCGTGGCATGGCTCTCCGGTTGGCAGAAGAGGGAGCCTGTGTCATGGTGAATGATAAAAATCTGAAGAAAGGTCAAGAGACGGCAAACCTAATCCTCACCCGAGGCGGAAAGGCCTTGATCCATGGGGCAGATATCACAAAGTCCGTTGAAGTGAAAGAGATGGTTGACCGGGTATTAAAGGAATGGGGCCAGATAGACATTCTGGTCAACAATGCAGGAGACATCCGTGATGCCTTGCTGCAGAACATGACCGACGAGGACTGGGATTTTGTTGTTGACCTGAGCTTGAAGGGAAGCTTCATCTGTGCCAGAGCAGTCGTCCCTCACATGGTGGAGCGCCGTTACGGAAAGATCGTCAACATCTCTTCGCTCGCCTATCGGGGCAACATCGGTCAGACGAATTATGTCTCTGCGAAGGCAGGGGTGGTTGGGCTGACTCAGGCTTTAGGGTTGGAACTTGCCCGCCACAATATCAATGTGAATTGTGTCGCCCCAGGGTTGATCGACACTCCGAAGGCTGCGACACTGGACAGCAAGACCAGGGAAAGGCTGATACAGAAGACTCCATTGAAACGAATGGGAGAAATTGTGGACATCGCGAATGCTGTCCTGTTCCTGGTTTCGGATGAGTCAAAATACATCGCCCGCCAGGTCATTCACGTCAGCGGTGGAATGGAGGGATTTTGAAATGAGTCAATCCTGGGAAGTCATTCAAGAAGGGTTGTTTCATTATCCTCTGGACCCCGGTCAGAAGCTCGCACTCATAGCGAACCGCTGTACGGGTTGTGGTAAGGCATTCTTCCCGAGACGCAGCCTCTGTCCCCATTGTTTTGAGGAGGGGGTTCTGGAAGACATCTCATTGGATCATCGGGGCATCATCTATGCGTCTACTGTAGTTCACATCCCTTCTCCGGCTGGCATAAAAGCCCCCTATGCCTACGGGTATGTTCAAATACCTAAAAACCAGATTCGCATTTTTGCATTATTTACAGGTGCTGATCCTTTTACCTTCAAACCGGGGCAGGAAGTGGAGCTGGTTGTCGAACCGGTTAGTGAAAACCACCAGGGACAAGACATCATCGGCTATAAGTTTAAACCAATAACATAGAGGAGTAAACGTGAGAGAGGTTTATATTATTGGTGCCGCCATGACGCAATTTGGCAAACATCCCGATAGAAGCCTTCGATCCCTCGGATTTGAAGCCTGTCTCAATGCTCTTCGAGATGCCGGTGTTAGACCCAAAGAGATTGAAGCTGGATTTTGTGGGAACGCCCTTGCTCCAGCCCTTCAGGGTGAAACAGGAGTTGGACAGAATGTCTTCTGGGAAGTGGGCATTAACGAAGTTCCAATTGTCAACCTGGAAAATGCCTGTGCCTCCGGCTCAACTGCTTTGAGGGAAGGATGGATGGCCGTAGCTGGCGGGTTCCATGATATGGCCATCGTTGCTGGTGTTGAAAAAACCGTAATGCCCAAAGGGACCATGTTAAATGTTGGGGCTGGAGAGTTCGAAACGAAATTGGGCGAGGTCTTCCCCGGATACTTTGCATTAATCGCAAAAAAGCATATGGAAAGATATGGGACGACCTCGGAACAACTTGCGAAGGTGTCAGTGAAAAACCACCTCAATGGCAGTTTCAATCCTTACGCCCAATTTCAAAAGCTTCTGACGGTTGAGGAGGTTCTTAACTCTCCAATGATTGCTGAGCCTTTGACGCTCTACTCCTGCTGCCCTAATAGCGACGGCGCGGCTGCCCTGGTTCTTTGCAGTGCAAGGAAGGCAAGAAGATTCAAAGGTCAGAAGATAAAAATAGCAGCCTCTGTGCTCACGACAGGAACCTACGACAATGAACGGGACATCACCAGCTGGGAGGTGGAAAGAAGGGCAGCTGAAAAAGCATACCAGATGGCTTCATTAGGCCCCGGGGAATTAAATGTCGTGGAAGTCCACGATGCCTTCACGATCTCTGAAATCATCCACTATGAAGGTCTGGGTTTGTGTCTTCCCGGAGAAGGCGGCCGCCTGATCGATAAGGGAACCACTGAACTGGCCGGCAACATTCCCGTTAATCCCAGCGGAGGCCTCCTGTCCAAAGGCCATCCCGTAGGAGCCTCTGGTGTGGCACAGGTGGTGGAAATTGTCTGGCAACTGAGAGGTGAGGCCGGGAAACGACAGGTAAAGAACCCACGAGTCGGTCTGGCTCAAATCATGGGTGGCAATAAAGAAGGCGACACCCGCGTCTGCACCGTCCACATCTTAATAAAAGACTGATCCCTTGATCTCCTGATACCCTGATATCCTGACTTCCTTACCCCCCATCCCCCTATCTCCTCATCTACCTGTTTGAGATGAGACCAAAATCGATATGTCTTCGCTCCAAATCGACTCGCTCCACTCGAACGCTCACCGGGTCGCCGACCCTAAACCTTTTATGCGTCCTCTCTCCCATCAGGCAGTACCTGTCCTCGTGATAATGATAATAATCGTCGTGAAGGCTTGTCAGTCTCACCAGTCCTTCCACAAAAATATCCTTCAACTCGACAAAGAAACCAAAGGGCATGACACTGCTCACCACCCCAGAAAATTCTTCACCGATCTTATCTTTCATAAATCGGACGCGATACCGATCCAGGATTTCCCTCTCTGCTTCCATTGCCACCCTCTCCCTCTGGGAGAGATGGTCTGCCTTTCGGGCTAACTCCTCTTCTGAAACACCTGTCTCCTGATTGGCAAGAACCTTTTTCAGAAGTCGATGCACCATCAGATCCGGATACCTCCGGATGGGAGAGGTAAAATGGGTATAAGCCTCCGAGGCTAGACCGAAGTGGCCCTGGTTCTTGGAAGAATATTTTGCCCACTTCATCGATCGAAGAAGAATATGGTTGATGACATGTTCTTCCGGCCTCCCCTTCGCCTCGGTCAGGATCCTCTGGAGTTCCTTCGGAGAATGGTCCGGATCCTTTCGCATCATATATCCCAGATGGGATACAAACCCTTGGAATTTTCCGATCGCCTCAGGAGATGGAGGTTCGTGAATTCGATAAATCGAAGGGATATTCCTTTCTTCGATGAATCGAGCAACTGCTTCGTTGGCCGCAATCATAAATTCTTCGATCATCTGATGGGCCAGGTTTCTCTCTGAACGGATGATCTCCTCTGTCTCTCCCTGAAGATCGAGGATGACCTCCGGTTCCGGAAGGTCGAAATCGAGAGTCCCTCGCTCCATCCTCTTCTGACGAAGCCTTTGAGCGAGGAAGGCCATCCGTTTTAGGGATGGAAGAAGAAGCTGATACCTCTCTCGCAGCTCTTCATCCTCATCCAGCAGAATCCGCTTGACAATCGTATAAGTCAATCGTTCGCTGCTGTGGATGATGCTTGGATAGAAACGATACCCCCGGGCCTCGCCATTGGCATCAAATTTGAGCTCAACGGTCAGGGTAAGACGGTCAACACGCGGATGAAGACAACAGATCTCATTCGAAAGCTCGGGCGGAAACATGGGAATGGCCCGGTCCGGAAAATAGATACTCGTTCCTCTGAGGTAGGCTTCCTCATCGAGAGAGGTCCCCTGCTTCACATAGTGACTTACATCAGAGATTGAAACATAGAGCTTGATCCCCCCATCATGCTCCTCTTCGATGGAGACCGCATCATCAAAATCCCTTGCCTTCTCTCCATCAATGGTGAAGGTCGGGGTGTCTCGGAGGTCAACTCGATTCTTGTATTCTTGAGGAGATGGATCGGCAGCCAGAGCCTTTGCTTCTTTCAGGGCAGACGGAGAAAAACGCTGGGGAAGGTCATATTTGTGAATGATGATCTGGGGTTCTATCTCCGGATCGCCAGGATATCCCAGAATGTGAGTGACCCTCCCCTCCGGCCTTGCCCTGTCTGTTGGATACTGGGTGATCTCTACGACTACGATTTGATTCGGTCTTGCCCTCTTGGTCTCTCCTTCCGGGATGAAGACCTCCTGAAGGATTTTTTCATCTTCTGGAATAACGTAGAAATAATTTTTCCCTTTGACAAACTTCCCAACGATGCGCCTGATTTTTCTTTCCAAAATCCGGATGATACGTCCCTCTTTTCCCTTCTTCCGAATGGACTCCACCCGTGCCACAACCCGATCCCCGTGCATTGCCTCTTTGAGATGTCTGGGGCCGATAAAAATATCTTCTTCCCCCTCCTGTTCCGGAATGACGAAACCGTATCCGTCAGGATGGCATCTCACTCTCCCAGAGACGAGATTCATCTTGGCCAGAAGCCCGTAACGGTTCCCCCGGATCTTAACGACTCTCCCCTCATCGGCCAGATCCCTCATTCGTTCTCTTAAGGGCCTTCTTTCCTCTTTCGCCAGGCCAAGGCGTTGAAGAATTTCTCTCAAAAGCAGAGGCCGGTCTTCATCCTCCATCAACCGAAGAATATCTGCGATGGTAATGTTTTGTCTTTTAATTTTTTTCTCTTTTCTTCCCATCTTTTTATCCTTGATTCAGAACTCTGTAGGGGCAATTCATGAATTGCCCCTACTCCGAACTCTCCTTTCAAAAACAAAAAGGGGCGGTCAAAGCCCCTTTTTGTTTAAAACCGAAACGATCCATCTTCCAAGCTACACTCCCACTCCTCGGAATAACCCCATCCCTCCAAGAAACATGGGCACCAGGATTGCCGCAAGGATGCCCAAACCAGCTACAATGATCAGAGGAAGAAGAACCGCGAGAACGGCTCGGCCTGTGGACATCGCATGACCTTCTCTCACTCCGAAGATGATGAGGATGATCATATAGATGGACCCGATGAAACTTCCGATAAACGGGATGATATCGAAAAGATGGGCGCAGAAGGAATAGGAGATGGCGCGAAAGGTTGCTTGAAATCCCTTTTTATTTCCTCCGACGATCATGACGCAAAGATGCGTGATAGCGCTTCCGACAAAAATGGAGGAAGTCGCCATCAAGGGAATACCAATCAGGCAGAGGGTCAGGATAAGACTATACGGAATGAAAGCAAAGACCTGGGGCGGAATGAAAGCGGAGAAGAAAAACCATTGATAGATCATGGATATTCCGAACCCGATAATCCCTGAGATGATTCCAAAGATGAGGGGAGACCAGTATCCTTCTCCTGCCGCAACCTTTTTAAAGAATCGGGTGGGGGAAAAAAGAGCTTCTTTCGTCGTTCTGAGATACGCCCCGAAGAACCCTTCACCGCTCTCCCATGGAGAAAATTTCTCTTCTGATGAAATCTCTCGAACCTGACCCTCGACCGATTTCGCCATCTCCTGGTATTGCATAAACTTTGAAATGATGATGCCACATTTGGCGCATTCATCGCTTTGGGGCTGTTCAAACCCGCATTGGGGACAGGTTACCGTAGGACCGGTATAGGGTTTAACCTCAGGTTTGGGTTTAGGTGGCGGTGCGGATTCGAAGGGCATTCCTGCGAATGCCGGGGGGGCCTCCTCTTCAACCCTCACCCTTCCTCCGAATTCTTCAAACACCCGCACATACTTCTCCATCTCCTCCTTGGGTATTCCCTTCTTAACGACGATAGGAACCCTCTGAAGCAGGCTCTCGGCTTTCTCCGGAGTAAGGTTAAATCTTTTTTGAAGCCCCTGGAGCAAAAGGGTCTCTTCTTCTGCTCCGGCCACTTTCAACCCTAAAAAGACCACCTTGTAAAGCCCCATCCATCCACCTCCCGTTCAGGACCATACCGTTTTATGATAGTTACCACATTCAACTTCAAACTACAAGAATTATTTAGTTAAAGATACGAATAGCACGAATGAATCGGAACGACTGTCGTACCGACACAGCAAATAACACGCTTGCGCGCCGAAGCGTTATAGCGCACACACACGAATGGGTGTTATTCGTGTAATTCGTTATCATTCGTTTAATTCGTTAATTAAAAATTGCAAAACCTTTCTAAATTTGAGATAATCTTTCCGGTCAATCTTCAGGCTTCCACTTTCAACCGTTGAGGAGGATTCAATGAAAACGAGAATGACTGAACTCTTGGGTATCAAACATCCTATCATGCTCGCTGCAATGGCTTTCATCAGCTTGCCAAAACTGGTAGCCGCTGTCTCGAATGCCGGTGGCATTGGTATGTTGAACTCGGTTGTCTATACGCCGGACCAAATGAAAGATGTCATCAGGCAGGTGAAGTCCCTGACGGATAAACCCTTCGGAATCAATGCCACCCTGATCATGCCCAATGCCAGAGAAAATCTGGAAGTGGCTCTTGCAGAAAAAGTTCCCATTATCAATTTTGCTCTGGGAAAAGGGGACTGGATCATTAAGGCGGTCCATCAGTATGGCGGCAGGGTTCTGGCAACAGTGGCCATAGAGAAACATGCCCGCCGGGCAGAAGCGGACGGAGCGGATGCTCTTGTGGTGACAGGCCATGAGGCTGCAGCCCACGGAGCAGAAGTCGGCTCTTTGGTATTGGTCCCTTTGATCGCCAGCCAAACTAAGCTTCCAATCATTGCAGCCGGAGGCTTTTGTGATGGCAGAGGATTGGCAGCGGCTCTGGTTCTGGGAGCGGATGGCATTTCGATGGGAACACGGTTCATGCTGACGCAGGAATGTGATATGCATCAAAAGACAAAAGATCTTTCACTTAAAACCACGGCTGAAGATACGATCTGTTCCGAAAAGATTGACGGTTTACCCGGGAGATGGCTCAAGAATCAGGCAGCGATCAAGATGGCAACATCGAGACCGTCACCCTTCGCGGCGTTCTCCAGCGCCCTGCGTATCAAACGCATGATCAATGTTCCCCTTTATAAGCTGTTGTTGGGGGGTCTTAAACAGCGGGGGGTTCAGGATCTGGCCCGCCAGGCGGTGGGCCTTAAGGGGCTGAGGGTCGCTATTGAAAATGGCGACTTAGAGACGGGAGTCCTGCCCATTGGCCAAGCCATCGGTTTGATGAAAGATATACCAACCTGTCAAGAACTGCTTGATCGAATCGTTGCCGAAGCCCAGGACATCGTGGAGGCGGTGAGGAAAAAAAATATTTCTTAAATACTCCACTGAGATTTCAGCGTTCTATCCTCCATTAGTCTTATAGTCATTGACGATTCGACGAATGGACTATTCGACTATGCGACTTATGAGGCCAACTCCAAATTTAAATTAGGAACGACAAGATGATTCGACGTAATTTAGAACATCCTGAGGTGAAAATGACCCGGTACCTGGCCCATGGGGGTGGTATCGCACATATGATTCTGACGACCCAATGCCTGGAAACCCTGATGTTCCTTGCCCACGCCTCCGTCCCTCCTGGCAATAAACTTCTTGGTCATGTAGATCCCATGGAAGAGATCTATATCATCCAGAAAGGTCGAGGGCAAATGCAGGTGGGCGAGGAGATATGTGAAGTAAGATCAGGAGATTCGATTCATATCCCCATTGGCCAATTTCATGAACTGACCAATACAGGAGATGAGGAAATGACCCTGCTCGTGGTGGCCGGCCTGATCCCATCCGTCGATGGTATCTAACTTGACTTCTTCGCCACCGGAGATTGCTCTTTTTTAAAAGCCTCTAATTCATCCAGAAATCCCCATTTTTCTAACAACCAAGGAATCCGCTGCGTGTCATTCATTCTCTTGAATAGAGCCCTTTCAGAAGGATCGAGCGTTGACTCGATTTGGCGAAGGCCATCTTCGTCGGAGGAAAAGGCCCGGGCAACCTCATGTGCAATCAGTCCGATATTTGCTTTTCGATTGTTTTGGAAGGAATTTTGAATTAATACGACCCGGATGGCAAACCCTCTTTTTGAAGCCCCTTGCCCTTGGGCCCCTGTTGGCTGAATTGGACTTCCTGCTTTGACGCCTTCTCCCTGAACCAAACCGAGGATGGCGGAAGAGATAGGAATCGTCAGGGACGTGGAGAAGATCTCTTTTGGAATTTCATAAAATAATAGAAGGTTGCGGGAGAAAATCCCTCCAAATGATGAGCCGTAAAGTCTATTTAAAGACTCCAGCAAACAGGATCCAACCTCATTTGAAAGGACGATTGACAGATCGATGATCTGAGCGATCATATTCTGTTTTTGCAGTTCATCCTTGGCTTTCTTCTCTTCAGCCGCCTGTTTGGCATAACGCAGGCAGTCCCGGACATCCTCACAGGTCCGGCATTCGGGTTTTGCATCGGTCCTGGTCATCCCGTCTTTAAGGGTGACCTCTTGAATTGATCCAAAACAGTCTTTTCTTTCCACGGAATCTGTCCTTTCTGCCAAAATGATTTTTTCTTTTAACCGGTCATCCCGGTTAATCCTTCTTATGCCTCAACACCCAGAGGAGGCCGATGATGATCAAAAGCACGGGCAAAAAATAGACCTTGACCAGGCCGGGTACCGAAATATGGATCGAGTAATACTTCCCGCCCAGAATCAATATCCCGATGACCGCTGTCACCCATGCGGCAACGGACTTCTGGTTTCGAAAAAGGCCCCCTACTCCAAGCGCGATGACGACCCAGGGCCATCCTTCTCTTAACCCATACCCTGTTCCCATCCGATCCAGGAAGATCAGAACCCCTATCACGATCAGAGCCAATCCCAATCCCATCCCTTTTCTCCTTTCTCCTCATTTGATGACAAAACGGTCCCGAACCTGTCCCTCCAGGTCTACAACTTCTCCTTCTATCCAGTCGGTCTGGATGGAAACCCAGACATAATGAAAATACCCTCCCCTCTCTTTAAAGGGATGGAGAGGAGCCCCTCCACCGCCTGAAATAATATAAACGATACCGTCCTTCTCTCGCCGATCATACCGGTGATCGTCTCCTGCAAAGACAGCATTCACCTTCGCCTTCACAAAGAACTGATGGAGTTGATCTCGATCAGAGGGATATTTATCCATCGTGCTTCCCCTTTTAAAGCTATCCGCAGGAAGAAATAAAGGGCGATGAAGAAAGGCCAGTTTAAAAGTGAAGTCCGATGATTCCATAATCTCTTTGAGCCAATGCCGCTGATCATCTGAAATCCTCCCCTTCCCATTTTCTGAATCCAGGATGATGAAAAATCCTTGCCCTACATGGAAAGAATAGTAAGCTTTTCCTTCCGGGAGAACGAACTGTTTGTTATACATCTCCTCTCCCCGGGGAGTTATTCCCACATCATGGTTCCCGGCGACAGGGAAGAAGGGGACAGTGATCGGTCTTGAGAGATGAAAAAATTGCTGCCACTCTTTTTCAGTAGGCCGGTTAACCATGTCTCCCAGGTGGATGATAAAATCAGGTTTCCGTTCAAGGATTCTCGCAAGCAGCTGGGGATAAACCTTTTCTCCATCCCGGCTATCCCCGATCACAGCAAATTGAACAGGAGGAACCGAGGATTGGACACGCTCAATATTTTTAGAGACTTCCCTGATGGACCCAGCATAGGAATCAAAAGCAAAGCAAAGGAACAAACAGGGGAGGATCAGTCCAAATCTTAATCTTTTTTCCTTGAAATAATTTCTTAAATTTTTCATAATATCCCTTAACGAAGATATATATTTTCAATACATCATCTCCGGAAAAAAGGCAATTGGTCTCTATGCTTCATAAAAGGAGTGTTTATGGATTCCAAATTAGTCAAACAGTTTATTACGTTTATGGTTCTCCTCTTTGGATGGACAATCGTCTTTCTGCTGGCAGGACCCAAATAATTTTATTGAAACATCACCCCTTCCGATGATAAGTATTGAGGCATCAACCTTGCGCTCAAGCGGGGCAACTCGATGAAGGGGATTTCATTCTCTAAAAGGAGGTTTCTATGTTCAGAAAAGGACTCTTTTTGGTTTTGGCAATTTCTCTCCTCTCTTTACTTTTCTACTTCTCTTCTGCCCATTCCCAGAAGGGAATGATCTCAAAGGAAGAGGCATCCTGTTACCAATGTCACGAAGAGATCAAATCGCTTAAGGTAGGAAATAAGCATGGACCTCTCTCCTGTGCAAAATGTCACAGCAAACTGTCAGAACACCTCAAGGATCCGGAGAAACTTCCGGAAACAAATCTCGAGCTTTCTCTCTGTGGGCAATGCCACGCTTCTCAATATGAAACCTACATCTCTGTCAATCTGAAGTCGAAGGCTAAGGTCGAGAAGGCCACGACCACAAGCCGGTCCCCTACCTTCGATAAGCTGATGACACCGCATGGTTTCACCAAAGAGCATGACGAGCCCCGATCTCATATTTTCATGCTCACTGACCATTACCTGGTAGACCGGGCTTATGGCGGAAGGTTTCAGCTAAAAAGCTGGAGGGACATTACCAAAACAGGGAAACTCTGGGATGTCCTTTATGATACAGGAAAAGATCTCCCCCAGACAGCCAAGGCCGCCAATACAGTCTGCATGGCCTGCAAGACCACGGATACCATTCTGAAGTGGCCTTATATGGGCGATCCTCATCCGGCAACGGATTTAAAAAGGGCTGGAAATCCCGGAGCAATTGACATGGGGAAGAAATACCTTAAAAACCCGATGGGATGCATCCACTGCCATGATCCACATGCAACTAAACCGAGGGTGGTCAGGGATGCCCTGATCGAGGCGGTGGTGGACCGCAAAGAAGGGACCTATCCTTACAACAAAGATAAGAGTAGAGAGATTACCATCACCAAAGTCGAATTCCAGCGGGATGGCAAACCTTTCAGGGCCATTGGACTCCTCAGCAGGATGGATTCCAATCTCCTCTGCGCCCAGTGTCATGTGGAATATAATTGCAACCCCGGATTTGACCCAAAGACAGGCGTGGCCATCGGAATGGAAGACCGGAGGATAAATTATTTCCCATGGAGCAATGTCCTCGATCTTCAGAAAAAATATACGGAAATTGGATTCAAGGATTTCAGACACGCCGTCACAGGCGCTCCCTTGACGAAACTTCAACACCCTGAGACGGAGACTTTCTGGGGAAGCAAGCACGAGAAGGCGGGTATCGAATGCAAGGATTGCCACATGCCGAAGATGAAGGATAAGAAAGGGAAAGCCTTCACCTATCATGGACAACGGAGTGCAAGGTATATGTTCAAAGACACTTGCGTACGGTGTCACACCTACTGGTCTCAAGAGGATGCCGAATATCAGGTCGATGCTATCCAGAATTACATTCGTGGAAAGATGAGAAAAGCCGAATACTGGTTAGGACAATTGATCGAAACCTATGCCCGGGCAAAAGATCTGGGAGTAAGCGAAGAAAAACTGAAAGAGGTTTGGTCATACCATGACAAGGCTCACATCCTATGGGAATGGTGGACCGCTGAAAACAGCGATGGATTCCACAACCCCCAGATGGCAAGAGAATCTCTGGCCCAATCCATCAATGCCTCACAAGATGGGATTAAGTTTTTAGAAAAGGCGATTGAAGAAAAAAGGAAGTAAGGCAGTGACCAGTGATCAGTTATCAGTCAAAAGTAAAAAAAACAAGAAACCGAAGATTTGAGAATAATCAACAGATATGGTAAAAAATTGACAAAATATTCTTCGGACATGGTAACCGGACACGGTCACGATTTTTATAAGCCCACGTAGCTCAGTGGTAGAGCTGCTGATTTGTAATCAGCGGGTCGGCGGTTCAAATCCGTCCGTGGGCTCCATCATTCCCCTTCCTTCTTCTGCTATATGTTCAGCAGTTCAAATCACCTCCCAATCACCTGCTCTGGGAAACCTGACTCAAAAATTGCGTCAAACAGTATAGTCTTGATTTGGAATTTATGTTGCCAGACTTAACTGGCATAATCCAAAGCTGCATGGATATCTTCCCTGGTTAATTCTGGATAACCAGAAAGAATTTCGTCCCAAGACTCCCCTTCATCCACCCTCCTATCCTTTTCATTCCAAATTAATTTTATTTCTTTTTACACAGAAGATTTTACATTACCTCCTCAACGCAACCGGAGAGATGACATACGATCGTATCCGAACCCCCTTCGCTCAGATACTGAGAACAGGGGATACAGGAAAGGTCAAAAAAAACCTTGACTTTTTAATTTGAATCGATTATATGCTTTATATCTTATAACCAACCCAATAGGAGGTAACTTAACATGGCTAAATTATTAACCTATTTTCTCTGTTTCTCTTTCCTCCTCATGACAAGCCATACCCCCTGGATCATCGCGGAAGCGAAGGAAAATGCTTCCCCGGTGGGAGAAATGGTTTCAAAGGGAACGGTCAAATTCGAAGTCAGGGAGAATGTCTGGAGACCTGTAGAATCCACCCATTTCCCCATCTTTAAAGGGACCAAAATAAAGACCGAAAATGGCCATGCCATCCTCACCCTTCCTGATACAGGCAGGATCGAGGTGAACCCAAAAAGTCTCTTTTCGTTTGATAAGGAAGGCAGACTGGTGCTCACCGGGGGAGGCGTTCAGTTTCATCTTCCCATGGCCTCCGACATCAGCTTCAAGGTTGGGAACCTCTCCATTAATAGGGCGCGAACGCTTCAAGCCGCGAAAGGATCATCCGCCTCGCCGGCAATCGGTCCTTTCATCTCAGGTTCGATCACGGTTCACGCCAACGGATCGGTTACGGTGAAAACCGAAGAGGGCAAGCTCCAAGTTTCGGATCAGGACAATGTGCTGTTAGCCGCCATCCCCAAGAATGAGTCGGTGACCATCCCGTCCGTGACCGTGTCCGGACCGCCGAGGGTGATGGTTGCCCAGGCGGGCGAAACCTCGACCACCACCGAAACGACCGGAACATTTTTGGGAATCTCCACCTGGGGATGGGTTGCGATCATTGCCGCAGGAGCAGGGATCGGCGGGGTGATCGCCATTGCCGGTTCCGGTGGCGGCGGCGGTGGGGGCGCCGTCCCCATCTGTCGTTAAGGAATATTCTCCTACCTCAGAATCAAAGACCCAGTTAGTAGATTTGCGCCCTATGTTTACTGGGTCTTTTTTTAAAAAAGCGAAGAGATGCCGTCGAAAAAAACTCTATTTTTCCATCTTTTCATTCTGATGTTCATCCTCTCCTGCGCCTCATCTCCGCCTGCAAAAAAGGAGGTCCTTTCGTCGAGCGCCCTGAGCGCCATACCCGGCCAGTCTGAAAATTCGGGACAGATCAAGTCGATGAATGAGAAAATTCTGATGTCTGCCCTAACCTCAAGGAGGGACCCCCTTCAGGATTACAGGATCGGTCCGGAGGACCTCCTCGAAATCGCAGTTTTTGAGGATGATAAACTGAATAAAACCGTGAGGGTGAGTTCCCAGGGCAATATCACCCTGCCCTTGATCGGAACACTGCGGGTAAAGGGGCTGACTGCAAACGAATTGGAGAAGGAGATCCGGGAGCTTCTTGCTGAGAAATATTTTCAGAACCCCAATGTCAGTGTCTTTATCAGGGAATATCGGAATCAGCGAATTGCTGTCATGGGGGCCGTGGAGAAACCTGGCGTCTTCGATATCACAGGCCAGAGAACCATCCTTGACATGCTCGGAATGGCAGGAGGCTTGAAAGAGGATGCTGGCCAGATGCTTTTTTTCATTCGATCCTCTGGACCAGTGGAGAAAATCTCCCAGACAGCAGCCACGGGGATACCCGAAACCCTGGTGATCGACCTTGAGATGCTCTTAATCAGTGGGGACCTCACCCTCAACCTCCCGGTTGCCCACGGGGATGTGCTCAACATTCCCATCTCAGGAAAGGTTTTTGTGGCCGGCGAGGTGGTTAAACCGGGTGGGTTTCTATTAAAAGGGAAAAGAATGAGTATCAATCAAGCAATCACTATGGCAGAAGGATTGAAACCCACAGCGGATGGAAGTCAATCGACCATCTTCCGATACTCGGGCAAGGATGGGCAGAGGGAGGCAATCCCCGTCGATCTCTATGCGGTTCACAAGGGCAAAGCCGAGGACCTTATTCTGAAAGAAAACGATATCATCATCGTTCCCAAGAGTGGGATAAAAACCTTTCTGATCGAGTTCAGGGATACGGTAAAAGGTATCTTTGGTATGGGATTCTCTCTCGGATCCCTTTAAGAGGGGAGGTCTATGGAGTGATAAGACAACTTCCTTTTGATGATCCCTATAAGCTTCCACCTCCTGCCGGATATTACTACAATTCTTCTCAGGAAGAAAAAGAAGTCCATCTCAGAGATTATTGGCGCGTCATTCAAAAGA